>Ga0209367_1004798_pt1 | contig 18754 bp, 7 predicted proteins | sample WorMetLIZISLAND2_FD_187412 | JGI IMG/M metagenome (GOLD analysis project Ga0209367, IMG submission 187412) | Marine gutless worms symbiont microbial communities from Max Planck institute for Marine Microbiology, Germany - Olavius geniculatus... ... | reverse complement strand
AAAAATTCAACATTCGCTGCCAGTGAACAAAAGTCGGTAGCATCAGGTTGAAATGGTGGAATTCTTGTTAAGTCCAGCGCAACAAAACGCGGCAGGTCATTTGTCGTCAGCGTCGTGTCTAATGTTGTGTAGTAGTCGATAATGTCACCTGTGTCAAGACGTCTTTTGTTGTCACCAGGACGTCGAGTTGTGAATCTCGGTAGGTCGTCAATATGTAGATCATCACGTGAGGTGTACACTCGCTTCACAACTTCGTACAATTTACTCTTTGCAACAGTTATTTCATCAGCTGTATAAAATCCACTAACAGTCGTTTGCAACCCTGACGAAGTAGAACTTGCAAAATTATTCTGAACGTAACATAACAGTTCATTTATTATAAATGTTTCTCCGGTTGTTGTGTTTTCCTCCATCATAGAATAATGGTAGTCGCTACCACAAGCCAAGCGATACAATGTATACATTCTTCCTTTCATCGTTAAAAGTCGAAGAGACAAAAACATGAGAAAAAAGCTCAAACATTATGCAATACAACATCTGCAATTCAAAGACTATTGACTAACTCTCGTTACAAACATATTAGCTTGTTAACACGTTTAACCCTTTCAAAATCGAAGCGTGACCGACGCTATTTACGTAGGCTAGCATTACCGAGTTCTGAAAACTTTTACTGCAAATATAAGCTACTGGCGTAATAATTTTCATACTGGTGATTTTGGACAAGTATTGTATAGTATGGCCTAATCTTGAAACGCTTAGCGTGTAGCCTGCATGACAGCTAAATATAAAATGCAATATACTCAATCTATTTCCACCTGCGATCTATGGTCCGTCGTTTGTACGACTTGCATTTTCAGTCAATTCAGGCACCAAAGTGTCTCCAGTACGGTTTCGTGGGGTAAATCTTCGTGGGTGGCCTGTGTGGGGGACGCGACAGCGGCGACTCGTTAGACCTTGATTTCTGCCACGCGACGCCGACGCGCACTGACTTATGACGTCAACGTCACGTGACGTACGTTAACGTCAAGCAGGCACAACCGATGCACAACCGCCGTCGCTGTCAAGATACGACCTCGAGTTCTGCCGACAGAAAAATCCCGCATTCGATACCGGTTTCTATGTAACCTATAGCGTTAATGTGAAATTAAATAAATAATCTTTTGCAACTTCTAAATCGTGCAAATATGGCTTTTTGGAGAAAAAGCTAGCATTTTAAAACGTGCGCAGTGTGCTTCAAATTGATACACGCCAACAACTTTCACCCCAACATAAACACAAAAGTAAACTTTTGCTGGCAGTAAATAGTAGGCCTAAACGCGTCAAATCATCTACAAGCAGACAATTAAAATTTAGAGTTACTGAGGCCGTTTTAAAGAACTATTAAATTTGCACACGTATCCACATTTCCGAAAAGTTTTTTCTCACTTTTAACCTGTCTTTTGTTCTTTTTTGCACGGATTCGCCTTTTCGTGTAACATTTTATTGTTTTCGTACTGCCAGCGTGCGTAACAAAACAAGTAATTTGAGCAAAGCTAACGTGACGCGCGATAGCAGCGCTCCTGCCACTTTGGCAATCAGTGTACAACAATAAAATAATAATGCGTCCTTAAAAAGTACTCAAATTTAAGACCTCCGTAAGAAAGACTCTTTGAATTTAAGACGTCGAAACTTAGATTGTTAAAAATGTACTGGCGTTCTATGCTAAGAATTTTATACGCAGGTTGTCCAGGTCTATCTCCAGCCATTTCGGCGCAATTCACTTTTAAAATGTGCGTCGCAGCCCGAAATCGCAAAAAAATACTAAAAAACCCTTTTTTGAGGGTTCACGGTCATTTAAAGACATCGATGTTGACACTCCTAAGAAGCTCGTCACTAGTGCTTGTTATCATAAGCAGAATGTCTGTGCCTATCTGCAACTGTTTCCATGCTAGACGAGGCAATATCAGTAAAACAACCATTTTTAGAAAGGTACTCCTCTTTTACGCTCGCGTGCGCAGGCCTCCTTGAATCTAAGGGGTCGGCACTTGAACTGCTAAAATCTGCGTTTAATGCTAAAAATCTCATACGCAGGTTGTCTTGGTCTATCTTTAGGCATTTCATCGCAATCGCAATTCACTTTTGAAATGTGCATTGCAGTCAAAAATTGCGAAAAATTTACTAAAAACCCCTCTTTTGGGGGTTCGAGGTCATTCAAAGTCATCGATGTTGATAAAATTAAAAAGCCGTAACCAGTGCTTGTTATGATTAGCAACATGTGTCTACCTATCTGCAACCGTTTTCACACTAGAAAAGCCAATAGCGGCAAAATAACGTCGTTTTAAGGGGGTACCCCTCTTTAACGCCCTCGTTCGAGGAAAACCCCTTCCCTTAGGAGCACGAAATTTTTTCACGATAAACCAGAGTCATTGGGGCAGCGCAGAGTGAAGATTTCGTGATACTAGCTTGCATCGTTTTGATACAGATCACGAGTGTGACGAACGGACAGACAGACGGACAGACTGACGTACGGACAAACACCTAGATAGCTAAGACGCGCGAAGCATTCCGCTATCGCGCGTAAAAATAAAAAAAATTCAGAGCTGCTGAGTTCTAAGACCCTGACACGTAGGCTACAGCAGTACTGTTGCTGCTGCTGCAGCTGCACGTAAGGTAAAGTGAAAGCAAGAACAGGTTGGCGTCGAACTGGAAACCATAAGACGCCAGTTGACTTTCATCATCTGGCCTCCCGCTGTCTACCTTTTTGGAGCTACCAGTTGGGTGTCGGCAACAAATGACCTTCAATTAGAGACACAGAAAACAGATGCAAATACACACAGGCTATGGTCTTCAATTCTCATTGACTGCCGGTGCCCAAGAGTAAGAAGCTTTGTTGCGTAAACACGCTGGCCTTCAGCAACGTTAATTAACGCACAACTGTTTACAGGTGAAAGATTTACGGTCACGGCTAGCCCGTCTAAGATGTGTTCTGCCCAGAGAGGTACAAAATAAAATTCGAAACGCGTGAACGAACACACGGAGGATATAGTTTCTGTTAATTAGGCACAGAAAAAAGTACTCGAGCCTTTTAAATCACAGTATCTAAATGTGGATTACCTTTTCTAACAGCTGGACAATAAGCAAATATTAGTACAAGTAATTTGAGCAAAGCTCACGTGACGCGCGATAGCAGCGGTCCTGCCACTTTGGCAATCAATGTAAGCCTACAGCAATATGATATTAATGCATCATGAAAAAGTACTTAAATTTGAGGCCTCCGTGCAAGAAACTCCTTAAATGTGAAAGATCGAAACTTAGATTCTTAAAAATGTACGTTCTATGCTAAAAATGTTATACGCAGGTTGTCCAGGTCCATCTTCAGCCATTTCGGCGCAATTCACTCTTAAAATATGTGTCGCAGCCGAAAATCAAAAACAAATTCACTAAAACCCCTATTTTTGGGGGGAGGTTCTAGGTCATTCAAGGTCATCGATGTTAACACCAACAAAAAGCTTGTCACCAGTGCTTGTTATGATAAGCAGCATGTCTGTATTTATCTACAACTGTTTTCACGCTACACGAGATAATTGCGGTAAAATAGCCACTTTTAGGGGGGTAGCCGTCTTTCACGCCCGCCTGCACCGGCCTCCTTGAACTTAGGGGTCGGGACTCAGACTGCTGAAATCTACGTTAAGTGCTAAAAATTTCATACGCAGTTTGTCTTGGTCTATCTCCAGCCATTTCGTTGCAATTCAGTGTTGAAATATGCGCTGCAACCAAAATTGCAAAAAAAATTACTAAAAACCCCTTTTGGAGGATTCAAAGTCGTTCAAGGTCATCGAAGTTAATAAATCTGAAAAAGCCTGTCCCAGTGCTTGTTATGATAAGCAACATGTGTGTACATATCTGCAACCGTTTTTACACTAGAAGAGATAATAGGGTCAAAATAAAGTTTCTTACAGGGGCTACCCCTTTTTGACGCCTTAGTTCGAGGGGAACCCCCGCACTCAAGGGTACGAAAAACTAAAAACCTTGAGGCAGCCCATGGTGAGATTTCGTGATCCTATCTTTCACCGTTTTGATACAGATCCCGAGTGTGACAGACAGACGGACGGACGGATAGACTCGCGCATAGACGATGGCTAAGACGCCCAATGCATTCTGCTATCCGCGTAAAAACTAAATGTCCAATAAAACAACCTATACATGTCGTAGGTTTTAAAAACCTAACTTCGACAAAACCCACTGCAAATTTTTTGTTACGACGGCGTTACATTTTTCTCAGTTTTTGCCGCGATGGTATGCCGCCATTTGAAAAGTTTACGGTTCCGTGCAGAAAACTAACTGCTTTACAATGAACGAGTTGCTGATCTACCGAGAACCGGGTCCAATCACAGAGGACTTAGAACACACCCGACCCGGCTAAAATTGTTGACCCGGTGACCTTGTGACCCGCGACCTGGTTCCAGTTCTGGTATGGATAGTTAATGCCAGTAATCACGTAGCACAGTAACCAGTCGACTATGTCGTGGTAAAAAGCTTACAGTTTCTTAATGAAGACATCACCAGACAAAAACAAGACTGGACAATGTGGTCAATCGTCGCTAGTTTCAACTTTATCGCACTATACTGTACTGACCATTAGCTTTAGCAACAGTAGCATGAGCAGCAGCAGCAGCCAGACAGACAGACAGACAGACAGACAGAGAGCGAGGCCATTGGTCACACGACGAGCGTGACTGCAGCAAATTGAATCAGCAGCTCGGCAACCGACAAGACGAACGCACAGTAGTAACAACAGCGACAGCGAGACGCAGACACAAAAATGGAACATCAAAAAAGAGGTAGGAGAAAGGAAAAAGAAATGGAGGACGCCAAAGTCGAAGCAAGGACATCTAGATATTTAGCATCTGTGCCCAAGTATTAGCACAGGCTGAACATAGCTTGAATAGTCGACGACATTCAACTGAACAATAATCTAACAAACCAATCTATACAGCTGTATATCACTGTCCAACTGATGACCGAATTCTAAATACACAGCATGGCTTTTGATATTTTTACGATTTTGCATTATACAGTAGGCCTATTTATATAATTGCTTTAATGAGCTTGTTGCTCTTTATAAAGAGTAGGTGATACTGAGCCTTATTGTATTTAAAAAGGTGCCATACCGCTACGTATATGAGGGCGGAAGCATCTAATACATCCTGGAGAATGATGTCGTCAATCGCCGGAGCAAGACAAGACAGGACATCGGCCACAGGTCGCCCTATTAGTTTGACCGTCCCACGCAAAGCCGAAACGATCAATGGCCGGCATATAACCCGTGACCCAGCCAGCTGTTTTTCACGGTGACGTCGTCGTGATAATGGCCCTGCAGCCTAACTACTGACCTGGGATTTGATGCTCGCTTGCTGCCCACTCAAGCACTTTGACAGCGTAATAAAACACAACGCTTCGCATAATATCACAAACACCGACTAGCGAGTGACGGCGTTTCGCCCACAAACTGTATAAGCTTACACAAGCGCTACCTCTGATTAAAATATTATAGCTTAGTGTGATCGGGCGTTTTGCTATACTTTCACTTAGCTAGCGCGATATGTGGCCATATACGTACAGGTTATTTCCACATTGGGTTTATCTACCGAGACGGCTGACCTTGGCATTTGACCGTATGGCCCTCTAAAACTTATCGTTGTGACGTGTGATAATGATAAAAACATTCACCTAAACTCTGCTGATCACCACTTTCGATGCACGAGCATAATGTACGTTTCACAGTCGCCTGGTGATTAATATGCGGCCGTCGTAATAGACCACATTATGATTCTTGCTCGTCTGTCTGACTGTCTTTCCATTACGGGCTCGTAAATGGAAGACAGAAAAGCGTAAAAAAATCTACAACTAGTGTAAACGTTTATCAATGCTGGATTAAGGTGAAAGTTAAGATTAAGACAGTGCAGCTCTAGGCAGACTGCTGCATTGGTGTGTCGGCACTGAGCCAACATCTTCGCTAGTTCGATGCACTGTGTATCGTCAGTGACTCTACGAGAAACGATTTGTGTAGCGCCTCGCGTAACTGCTAACACCTACGTCTCAATGAATGCAATTTACTCTCTGCCACCGCTCGTTAATGGAAAGCCGGTAAATCGCTTGTACGACCAATGCGCCTAATGACTCCAACCAGCATCATCAACAGCAGCAGCTGTAGCAGCGTATAAACCCAGGATGCATGTCATCGTCGCTAAATATGTGCCGCATCGCTGCTTAGACTGTCAGATGAAACGCAATGGAACGGCGGTTAAGCTCTGCCTTGAAGCAATGTGCTTTGGTTCGGTCGTGTGACGTCACCAGTAATCAGTAGGCGTGCCTATGATGATATTCACTCACCGTACAATGGTAGCGAAACAGTAAAGCAAAATAATTAGAAAAACCCTCAAACAGTTATCGTACAAAAACGATTAAGAACAACGTTTATTGGCTGGTGAAAGTAGAGGTATAGGCAAAGTCTGGCACAAGTGGCTACAGCACCGCTACATGAGTTAGACTTGTGAACAGAAGCGCTTTACAATCTCGGAAGTGGCAGCTAATCCGCATAAGCTAATGATACCGCCGCGCGCTATGCGGCCATCCATTGCCCGCTTCAGAAAACAATTAAACCCGCAGTTTGCAGCTGGCAGACATCCCGCCGCCCAATCAGTGACACTAAGCTTTCACCCCATTTCCAATCTCGCTGAGAGAGAAGACTGAGTTGCTATGAACATGAGTATGCACTAGACATGTATTTACATAGTATAATTATTGGTTGTCTTGATAAAACTAGGCCACGGTAATGTTAAATTACTTTTGCAGACATTACTAGACACCGTCCCAGTCTGAGTGAATGGTGACCATCTCTGTCAGTGGTGAACCTTAAATGTGATAGTGAGGCGTTTTTTCTTGCGTGCAAACTGCAGAGTAAATTTTACTACTGTCTGCGAAACCCAAATGGAAACTATAAGGGAGGCATGGAATGGGAGAAAAAAAGCCAGAATGATCCTGGTTCTATTAATGCACACCATCCGACCGACCAGATCGTCACAACTTGGTTACCAGAGAAAGACACGCAGACATGTCAAGACTGTAGGTCGTCTAGCTGAGAGCAATGGATTGTCGCTGACGTGCGCGATTGCTATGTTACAAAATATCTGCTGTCATCGTCGTTACTAGCTGCTGCATGAACACCAAGCTATGATAGCTGTCGCATCACTGACAATGACTCTCTGCTTCATCCGCGGTTGGTTTACACATTCACTATCACGTTTTCACGTTTATCACTTTGGATTTGTTTTGTTTCACCGATATTCAGTTTTATCGTGTATGTAATTTGTGTGCAGCTAATGATTTCTCAGTCATGGCGCTCGAGGAAGAAGAAGCCAAAACTCTTGCAGAATTTTGGTTTGGAGTGGCCCGCAATGCTGGATCGACAACATTCAAGAGGCTGTGCGAATTGGAGGCTCCACACTGGCTGAGGCTGAGCGTTCCTGGAGAGGCCTACCTGCAAAGCGGTACAAGTGAGCTGCAATGTAGCTAGCTAGTTTAACATCAACTGATTTAACACTTAATTCTAATTTTCTCACCGACGTCGGTAATGGTTTTTGCTTCACTCCCTGTATCGAATTATTTTACATTCTACGTATGTGTCTTATACTATTATTGTCTTCGTCGCGTTAAGTTCCCAGGTAACTTACATTTGTCTTTATAACGCGCAGCAAACACTCCCGATCCCAGTACAACATTGTCCTGCAGTCACCGGACTCATCAAGAGGTCCATCCGTCTTATGTGTTGACACAAATGTATGCCTCGCTCCACTGAGACTTACACCAAGGGAATATTACATCCGGGGATTTTCTCCTCCGCTGCTTAATTCCTGTAATGTAGGCTATCTATAGCGGCTCTAAAAGCTGCTAATGCTAGGTAAGCGAAGCAAATTGGAAGTGCGATATACATCATGAAGGAAAGATGCTTACATGGACGGATAAGTACAAAACGAGAAAATTGGACTTAAAAATGAAACATGAGAAACCGAGTCGGGAAAACGACGGAGGCGAACTAATGAAAAGGCACGTTCAGTGAGATAAGTGAAATCGGAATAGACCACAGCTTGTATAAGACCAAAAATATGACGTGAAAACCACAAAAAAAATCGAACGACGCAATGACTTGCATGTGTTCTATGTCGTGTAATAAACTTATTTTAACGTGTTCGCTTTTCTTTTTAAAGTTGTGCTACTGTGCTCTATTTTGTGTATTTCTGAAACCGGGTATATGTTCCGTATTTTATGCTATAACAAAAATTAACGATGCTGACGAATGGTCGAATAACTCGATGAACAGCTGTCGCATGGACGAAAGTAAAAAACTGAGCATGGAAATTATACGTCAACATAATCATTAAAACTAATGAAAAGGCACGTTCAGTGAGATAAGTGAAATCGGAATAGACCACAGCTTGTATAAGACCAAAAATATGACGTGAAAACCACAAAAAAAATCGAACGACGCAATGACTTGCATGTGTTCTATGTCGTGTAATAAACTTATTTTAACGTGTTCGCTTTTCTTTTTAAAGTTGTGCTACTGTGCTCTATTTTGTGTATTTCTGAAACCGGGTATATGTTCCGTATTTTATGCTATAACAAAAATTAACGATGCTGACGAATGGTCGAATAACTCGATGAACAGCTGTCGCATGGACGAAAGTAAAAAACTGAGCATGGAAATTATACGTCAACATAATCATTAAAATTCAAGCAAACGTCTTCAAAAAAAAACTTCAGTAAAGGCAACTATCTAACACCGCTGCGTTTACTGGTTCGATACGTGGACAAGCTGGGTTGTCAGAAGAAGAAATAGCCTACATTACGCCAAAGGAAGCGTTGCTGCGTTCTAGCTCACAAGCCAAGCGAAAACTCGATTAACTCTGAGAACAGGGCTACGGATCGTTCAGTCTTTGCCTTCTGTCGGCACTCGTGCAGGAGCCCAATGATGAAAGCGTACGCGGCACTGCGCCTGAGAATGTGTAGTAGATCAGGCCCAAACTCCACCGCTTTGATTTGTCGTAAATGTGTCGCACAAGAAGTCGTACAACAAGCTTGGCAAATTGAAATGCGGCGAATTTGTTGTAGGCCTTCGATTTGATATGGCTTTTGCCCATATCAGTTCGTTACGGATTTGCTACAGACTTTCGATTTGTTTGGATTTGTCGTGCACCTTGTCGTAGAGCATGTTGTACAATAATTCCACCAGAAATCAAAGATAATGCCTAATGGGCACCAGGTAACGACAGCTGCTTTTATCTACGGTAAAGAAGCTAAGTCCGTTAATCTTTGTACTGCCTGACGGTAAACGAGTGAGTACAGTTTTACGACCACTCGACACATAAACAGATCATTCCGGAGACGTGTTTTTCCAGGCAATCACTTGGGCAATCACTTGCACCCATACTGCATACTGACTACTAAACGCAAGCAAAACTTGAGAAAACATCACAATTAAAAACACAAAACAAGATAGTAAAGAATTGCTCAAAGCTATAAACGTACTGCCCGCGGGTAGTCGCAGTCGCTTTTGCGGGCAGTAATAAACCGGCGACATCTAGCGAATGACACTTCATGAATTTGGTAAACTGGTTCAAATAGTATTATGCACACAAAACACAAAATCCACGTGATCTTGTCCTATGACTTAGATGTAAAAATAAGGTTCTAGACGCTGTCGAGGTACATGTTCGTGCAAAATTTTATAAAGCTAAGTGCAGCGGTTCATGACTCGTATCGTGTTCACATAGGTTTGACGATGCTGAAAACAATACTGCCATCGATTCCGCGTGCATTAAAAACTGATTAAATAACACAACTAGGTACGGAAAAACACGCGAAAGGCACAAAAATTCGATGCTGGTATTGGGAAATGTTAAACCAATTTCTGTATCAGGCGCCCCTATATGCGAACAGCCATATGGAAAAGCATGTAGCGCTAAACTTCGTAGAACTTTATGTACACAGCAACATCTGTTCACGCCGGTGTCGGCATAACGTTCGTACAACCGCGGCTGACCTACATTTCGCAGCTTTTTCTCGGCGCTTGGGTGATGTGCACGTCACTATCAGCTGCTGTAACCTGGAGTGCAGGCATCTTCCTCGCCAGCCAGCCTGCCTGCCAGTACGGTAATGTCACGGGGCCGTGCTAATCTTGGCCGTTCACAGAAACCATGCAGTTGCATATAGACAGACCGTTAGAAGTCCGGGCGGTTCGAATTCAACAGCTATTTGTACACCGACGAAGCGATATGATGCGAAATGGTTTAACATTTGCTCAAACTACCGGCTTAGTTCATTGTATTCAACATTTTTGCTGCAGCCGAACCTCAGCGTGCAGACTACTCACGTAACCTAATGTGTTAATTCCCGAGTCTGCAGTTTTAATTAAATGGAAGTGGACACAAAATTTCTTGTATATTCAAAGAGCCTTTCAGCAATTTTCTACATGTTGGGAATAAAAGACGAGAAACAAAAATCGAAAGACACTTCGGTAATACGTGCATACTAAAGCATGCGTAGTATGAGGCATTAGTACTGTTGGATCAGCGTGTCTTAGAGAGATATAATCCTCCAGAAAGGATAATGGCATTGCAATCTATAGTAAAGCGCTGCACCTGCCTCGTCGCATCTGCAGTAAAAAGACAAACGTCTGTATCTTTTGCCATCACAATCCGCTTCTGTCAATCACACGTCCTGCAGGCTTTTGCTGCTACTTGCATAGGAAACATGGAACGACGCTGATATGCTGACCAACTGAAAACTGATCAAATGAAATGTCAGCGTCAAAATCACGGCAGTCGGTGATTGCAGCGTTTTATCAACGGCGTTAACAATAAAGGTACGACTTTAAATTATTTGATTTAACATCACTATTTTGCAAATCATGCGCTTTGTTTATTGTTTTGATTTCGAATCATTTCAACGAAACATTTTTTTCTTGATTTACGAGACCAAAGCAGCACAGTAGCTTACTTGTTAGAATACCGAGAAGAAATAAACCAAATGACAGAAGCTTCGAGAAACTAGCTAAGTTGTAAATAAACATAACATTTCGCTTAAAAACGACAGTTTGAAAACAATAAATAGCCTAAATGAAGAGCACGCATTGTCGGCACAAGTCAGCAAACAGCTACGAGTATAGTCAGTGCAAAACTGATTCTGATCTGACCATCAAACCAGCCACGTGCAACTGATTGCGATTTTGACTTCCAGCCGGTTAGGAGACGATTCTATCCGCCACTGAACATTATTACCGCATAAGTCTACTAGACTTGAGCCTGTTCGGTTGAATGCTATCCTGGATATATTACATCCGACTAAGCTCGCTAAATGCGTTTAACGGCTGAATGGATAAGCAGGATAATCGTTCAAGAAGCACAGAAAGCAGTAACGCTGTCCTCGGACACGGAAACAATGAAAAATGCATACACCAATACGGCTTTTCCTGAACCACGGACAAGCATTATCGGTCGTTTGGTGCTAAATCTATAAGCGGTATCTTGTGGCGACGTATAAGCATCAGCAACAACTTGGCATTTGCTTAGATAGGACAGATAAGGTAAGATATAAGATACAACCATTGCATAACAAAACGCGCGGAAACTTTTACTGTTCTAAAAACCGTAATGCAGAAAGACAGATAATTAACTACACGGTCTCAGAAAATATAATGTTGGAAGTTTCAAACCCCAAGTCTGTTTTTCCAACTCCTTCTGAGCAAGCCATTGTGTTCTCCTTGACATTGGATGCAGCAGGCGGCCATGTGACCACGCTGTCGGAAGTGACAGACACAAACAGCGCAGCGAACTCGCACGCGAGCAAGCTAGTTTCTGCGTTGCTACTTTCTCATTGCGTGACGGCCGCTGCTCAGTCAGCTCACTGGTTATGTACGACGGCTCGGTATTAATGTAATTACCAACAGCGCCAGCGCCAAGCCGGCCACAGACAAATGACGACGTTCTCGACAAATTACGTCTGCTTACGACCACTAAATAACACCGAGCCGGGAGCGCGACTCGTTTCCGTGCATCGGGTCGACATCCTTGCAGCAGCAGCAGCAGACTTATCCTCGGCCTCCACACGCCGACCTGTTGCTAGTGGACTTGTTGCAGGTCTACAGCTTGTTGTACAGCGTGTCGTGGAACAGATCGAAGTGAGTGGGATGTCGTCATTTGTCTGTGATCTAACGTAATGCGCCTTGGCTGGCGTAACTTCATTCGCTGCACGGCGACTCACTATCAACCGAGGCACGTGACTAGCGAACAAACCTGACAAATCAATGAACAAACGTACAGTCGTACACTGTACTGTAGTTTCGTGTTTTTTGACAATTGTCAGTGAATAAAACAGACATAAAAACAGATTCTGTTTCTGTCTCTCTCTCCTTCTCTGAATCTCTCTTATGACCAGTCTGGTCTTAAAGATACACGCCGTTGTTGTCCATTGGTTCGCCACGCGCAGTTCTGTTTCTCGCTACTTCACATATCTCGTGACTCGTCTATAGGCCTATACAGCGCTTATACGTCAATCTGCGACGTAGTCTTTCCAGCATATATTGAGTCAGGTAGTTTTAATTGGCGATTCCAGAATTGCAGCTGGACCACGGCACACCTGACGGATAAACTAGTGAATGGTGCTCGTGTCTGCGGTGGCATCAGCACAGCCGTATTGACGGTAGATCGCTCAGTGCGGTAGACCGTACAGTGCTATACCGTACACGTCTACCTGAAAGCCAGTCGATGCTTCTTGCAGCCTGGGTCGCAGTACAGTCTGTGGTTGGAGGTGGTCAATCAATTGTGGTTAGTGCACCGGTCCAATCTAATCGCTATTGCGTTCCATAATGCCGTACGTCGTACGTCGACAGCTATCGATCAAAATACTAGGCCTATTTACCATTCGCTCACTTTGGCCGATTTCAACTCAGTGGAAATTATAGCTCCCACAGATCTTTAAAGAATATATATACTATTTCACCCGTTTATGTTCTGTTTCGTACTGTGATCTTTGCATCACGAAACTTCCCTATGGTATTGACTTGAATATTGATTTTTCCGCTGCAAAATGGTATAACGTGTTGTTGTTTCAGAAGCTATGAAGCTCTAAACCATATGCCTGTACTTATGATAAACGTACAGCAGCAACTGGCATCTAATGCCACATAGTCTGTGCAAGGGAAATCGGACAGTGTGTTGCCGACAATTATAATCCTGTCAGAGACAAGACAAGCCGTGGCTCAATAGACCTTTCGCCATCCATCATTCCAGCTGACGTGACAGTTGAACTAAGTCCCCCAACACAGCCAGCCGCTTCGAGTCCTTATCGCTTATGGCACAGTGTGCTCACGAAGACACACGATGCTAAATTACACGCTTCTGCTGTTCCAGAATTACATTCGCGAAGCTTTCAGTCAACGTGTCATAATTTTTTATCCTTTGACGCTACAACTTTTTGATAAATGGAACAACATTTAAGGGCATAATTTCAATATGTTGATTCTTATTAATTGGTTGTGCTAAACTTCGTAAAGACTGTGAAAATTGTAGTCATCGAAATCATAATCGTGGTTTTTTGAAGCGCCTCAGGGACAAAACAAAAATTAAAGTCATGGTCTTGACAAAAATGGTTGAGAATTTCCGGACCAAAAAAAACAAGAACGGCACAAACTTAATGTATGCAAGTTCTTCATCGCAGCTCAATAACTCCTTGAGACTTAAAAACAAGCGTTATGATCTACTATTCTGCTTCTGTTTCAAAAGCTGCTGAATACACTTTGTGAGGCAAACATGCGGCCGATGTGAACCTTGCGTGTGAGCGGACTGTGAACACTGCACAGTGGCAACAGCTGTGAATGAACGAATGCAGAATCGAACGACTCAGCTTTTATCAACGACGACGACGAAGACGACGCATTGTACACTTTTCTATACGGACGGAGCACAATACAACAACACAATGATAACACATGATATAAACCTATGCTTACACATGACGGAGTGGATCGGATCAAAGCGTGCGGTACGTGAACGCATTAACATAAGGAATCAGATCCGCAGCATGTAGTCTCAAAGCCAAGTACGAACAATCTTATATACACTTGCAATACACAAGAGCCACTCGTTTTTCAGTTGAATTTCAGTTGAATTTCGTGCCTGAGCTTTCCAGGGTCCACTGTCTTCATCATATAGTGAACTTTAACCTCAAAGCAGTGAAACTATTTTCGAAGTGCATGCACAACACCGGCAACGTTCAACTGCGGGGTTTCCGGGGTTTTTCGTACTCAAGTCAAAAGGCCACATTTGGGACAAACAGACGAACGAACGCACTGCAATCACCAGTGCAATGCATACACTGAATAGTGCGGCTGCTGCAGACATATCCTCATACGGTGCACCATCTGTTAGCCGACAGCTTTTTCATCAAGAAAAATGACTACTTAACATTAATTCTAAATCTCAGCTTGTTTATTATGCGGCGCTTCCTGCAGGAGCGGCATTATACGCCGTGGTCCATAAAAACATGCCACTTTTATTTTTTGAATAGCTTTATATTGGCCGATTTTAATACTTTTGGGCATGCACGCGACATCACCAAAGAACTTGACGCAAGTGACTGTAGCTATAGTTTGGGCATTTACAACAACGAATTCATACTGGATAGCGCACGCATCGGCTCAAAAATGATTAACTGAAAAGCGACAAACATGATTGGCAACTATTGTGCCTTAAAAAGTCACACGTGTCACATCACATCCTCTTTATTACAGCATGTGCTAAAAATTTTCTAGTTGATCCCAAGATATTCAATAACCATTTTATTGGCAATTGTCGACTAAATTGGGCAGTGAAAAAATTCTGAAAATCCGTTAACATTTGGCGAAGATATGGACAATAAAAAAGTGCCCCGTTTTTGGCCCACCCTGTAGCCACATGTTACATTTAACACATGGTGATGAAGATGCCAAAAATGTTTAATAAAAATGAAAATAATAACAAAATTTGCATATAGGAGCCCGTACGGGTCGGACGGACGGGGTAAGGCAAGACGTGTAATACAGCTTGTGGGAGGGCCACATATCAAACGTCGCCTAGAGCTGAAACACCACAGCTGGCACGTACGTGTCCGTCACGTGACACTCATTACGTCATCGTCGATGACGTAATTATAAATGAAGAAAAATTCAATTAGCGCGAGACCGGCGAAACGTAAAGTATCGTGATTGGTGGTCACGTAAAAGTGCCATGCACTTGGCGTTAAGTTGTGTCGAGTAATCGTTTGGGTAGTTAGCGTCGATCATCAGCCGTGGATTAATAAATTAATAAATGATTAATAAATGAGCGAGGTGGACGCAACCTCCGCGAAAAAGGGGCTTTTACATATTTTATGACGAAACATTAAGCTATTTTTTGGTCGTTTCAAGTGTGTTTAAACTCAACCAAAACGCCAAAATTATGTTTACAAAAACATTCATTTGACCCACGAAAACAAGAGGTGTACTACTTACCATTTGTTCGATTTCTCAGGTGTTCTAGCTCCCAGTTTTTACTGCTACATTTATGATTGCGCAGAATCGAACTTTTGGAAAATACACTCGGTTTTTAACTGCATTTCGCACTCAAGATGTTTTCTTTTTGCACAATGTCTTTTGCTGGCTAATTGCGAATATGTCTTGTTGTCGCCTTTTCACTTTAATATTTTAAAGCAGGGGGTCTCCAGTACTAACGGTTGCCTAGGGCCTCGGCATGATGTTTGAATCCGGTTCTAGCACTGATGATGCCGTATGTTTGCGTGTGTGGTCGTTAGTTCAGTGCGATGACGTCATTAATCTGGCTAAGTGCTGCTGCTTACTCGTCTGTGTTCAAACCCCTTCCAGTCAGAAAATCGATCGTCACTAGCAGACCGAGTGAGCTTCCCCACCCGGCCACTCACCGCAAGCACGGATAGGGGTTTCGTTTTCGCGATGCGGAGGCTTCAGGGCGAAAGTTTAATATAGAGCTGCTATGTGCGGTTCTGCCATGAATTTTTCATTCGATGCAATTCCACATCCGCATCACGTTTGACGCCTAAAGTGTATAGCTACTACGTTCTGTTATCTTCCTGTGCTAAAATATAGCGAATGGATGTTCTGGTGCGAGTTTATTGATTTTGCTTTGTGGCCGCATCGCGTCTGTTGTCCGTCCGTCTGTCTTTCTCTCACGGAAATCCATCTTTGTGCCTGTGAGGTTTCCGTAACCCAAGAACCGACGCCTTCAGTTGTTTTTTGTCGAAAGAAAGTAACAAGGTACAGGAAACCAGCTCTTTTTATAAAAAAAATCTTTTCTAATGTACAACTAAAGATACCACACGCTAGGCACTTACAGCACGTGTATTATTCAATATAGCGTCTGTAGTGAAACGCCGCATTTGTCCATAGGAACGCGTTCGATGGCTTCACTGTCGGTTTCGTTGTCGAGATGAAATTTCTGAGAATATCTATACTGACGATGTGACGGACGCAAAATCACTGGACGCGTACACCGCGGTGTATGTCCATTTTGCGAATGCAACCGAGCGGAAGTTATATTGTTTGAATCACTGTTGAATTCCAGTATTTCCGGCGGACGTACGCGATCATTTCATGTCAAAATTGGCTTCCCGGAGCATTTGCATGTTCCGGAACAAACGCAGAAACAGGTGCGCGCGTGAAGTCTATGTACACCATAGTCCATAACAAAACGTGGCACTTTTGTTTTTTGAATAGCTCCGTGCAGCATAGGCCGATTTTAATAATTTTTGGCGCGCAACATGAGGAAGAAACTCGACGCAAACGACTGTAGTTTTGGCCACCTGGCTTTAATACTGTCGCTACACTACCTTGTGAAATGCAGATTGTTGAGCCTGTTGTTTGCGAGTGGTGTCAACGTTCAACGTACGTGCCAGCTGTGGTGTTTCAGCTCTAGGCGACGTTTGATATGCGGCCCTCCCACAGGCTGTATTACACGTCTTGCCTTACCCCGTCCGTCCGACTCGTAGGGGCTCCTATATGCACATTTTTTTATTATTTTCATTTTTTATTAAACACTTTTGGCATCTTAAACACGATGTGTTAAATATAAATGTACAAAAGTTTAGTTTATACACTTGTTAACGGCAACGTTAAAGAACTCGCACATCGAAAACAGCAAAAATCACAAAAGGTGATATTGCCCGCATCACACTGACTGTGTGTCAATGTGCTGCTGAATAATATCACCTTTTGTAATTTTTGCTGTTTTCGATGTGCGAGTTCTTTAATGTTGCCGTTAACAAGTGTATAAACTGATGTTTTGTACATTTATATTTGCGGTTTTATTACTAAAATACTGTTTTCCTACTGGTGATCAGTTAGACAGATATTGCGCTTCAGATATTTTTACAGTAGTCAAGCTGCTTATAACTGCTACTTACTGTCTAATGGCGTGACTGAACAAAGCAGACGACAGGCGTCAGGCATGACGTCACCGCTGGCCTGCATTGCTGACAATATTGAACTAAATTCCTTTTATATCCACAAAATGGCCATATAAATAAACGAACTAATATTGCACGCATCACCCGCTTAATATAGGCCCAGAAAACACTTCGATAATGCTAATTTAACTAATCGTATTATTGCAGTTATTGGACCGTTGCGTAAAATGTTCATTGCAACGAGTCAGTCGGGATAAAATTCGATTGGCAGCATTCAATTGTCCATCCCCGAAAACCCCCCTATAGACGCAAAAATCTCGCAGATATTACTTACACAAGCCAAGTTATGGCCCATTTTGTCCCAAATTTCGTTGCCACGGCAATCAGGGAGGGTCCGGGGTAAAATTGAATAACACCATTAAATTAACCATCCCCAAAAACCATACCAAAAACCATACCATAAAACCAAAAATTACAACTTTATCTTATACAAAGCCAAAGTTATGACCGTTTAAAGAATTGTTTAATTTTCCCCATAGGCGCCATTGTATTTTTTTTTATTTTTGTGAATAAATACGCTAAATATTAAATTTTAATTTTCTAACCCCAAAAAGGCACTTTCTTGTGGAGAACCGCATCGTTTGACGTATTAAGCGTAGAAAGCCCTTAAGAGGTCTGACCTGTAGGTGCGTTGAAGAAAAAAAGGCATATATAAATAAAAAATTTTTGCGTATATTTCATTCATTTGCCCAGAAACCCCCCTTGGAGGGATTTGCATAAACTTTTGCAGGACGGGTCCCCTCCCCGACGTAATTAACAGTGCCAAATTTTATCTCAATCGGTTCGGGGATTTTGATTCTGTGGGGTCGAATTTTTGGCTTCCCCATAGAAAAGAGAAGTCGCCGTTAACATAGGGCTTGAACTACCGTTCAGCTCGTGATGAAACGTGACTACAGGGTGGGCCAAAAACGTGGCACTTTTTATTTATTTATTTGATTTAATGACAAAGGGCCGCAGCCACTAACATGCAACAATAAAATAACAGTATACATCAATGAATGTCACTGGTAACACAATACAACAATAAATGTATAGAAAAAATAAACTTTGCAATAACTAGTCAAGAATGTGGAAGTAGTAGATCGTTTAAAGCTATTTAAATTAGAAAAGTCAGTATTGTCAGCTGGCAAGTTATTCCATATTCTTCCTGTACGGTAAGTGAAAAAGTTATGTCTGGTGTTGGATCTGCAGCCTGGTAGGAATA
>Ga0209367_1004797_pt1 | contig 18756 bp, 14 predicted proteins | sample WorMetLIZISLAND2_FD_187412 | JGI IMG/M metagenome (GOLD analysis project Ga0209367, IMG submission 187412) | Marine gutless worms symbiont microbial communities from Max Planck institute for Marine Microbiology, Germany - Olavius geniculatus... ... | reverse complement strand
GTAAGGACGCCATATGCATAGCCCCATCTAAGGTTACCCAAATGATTTTTGCTGTTTTAGAGGACTGATATCATCACGTCGTCCTTACACACAGTTGTAAACTGGTAAGTTTTTTACATATATAGTAGGTAATACTGTTGATTATACATATCGTTGCAATGTTTAAACGTAATGTCAAACCGTAACATCCAGAGATGTTAAAGCCTCGAGGCCGAAGCGGTCTCGAGACCAAAATTTTGGCCTTGGCCTCAAAGCTTTGGCCTCGGCCTCGGAGACTTGGCTTTGGCCTCGGCCTTGGCCTCAAACATTTGGCTTCGTCTTGGCCTCAGTTTGGTTGTCCAAGCCTCATTAAAACTTAAAACGCATGCAAAAATAAAACCAATTTAATGACAAGTTTCGATAACAACCAGATAATCAAAGTGTGATTACAGTATGATTTACTTACTTGTATCTGTATACTGAACGATTTTATGTACTTGTATACTTGAGAGCTTGACATCTAAACTTTGTAAGCTTTGACATCACAGTTTGTGCACTGTAGCCTATCATCAGCAGCATCAGTAGGGTAATTTGTGTTCGCCAGTTCTAATAGCAGAAAACTATCCCGAACGTGTTGTTATCGCCATTATTATCGTCATCATCGTCATGATCGTTTTTTTTTCGATTTTGCTTGAGTGTGAGAAAAATAACAACAGCCAGTAGTTGAATTTTGCTGTTTTCATGGTCTTTCTGATTACCTATAAAAATGAATTGAAATTCGTTGATTAATTTGAAATCATTTGCAGTGAATAATCAAAAGATAAAAGTTAATCAGTACAGGCCTATAAAAATTAAACTGTAATTATGTTGTCATTGTCCACTGCCATTGTCCATTTCGTACTTTTTATTCGTAAGTTTGCTTGGCCTCGGCCTTGGCCTAGACCTCGAAAAATTAGCCTCGGCCTTGAACTCATAGCCTTGGCTTCGGCCTTGGTCTCGGCCTCGAAGCCCTGGTCTCGGCCTTGGTCTCATAGCTCTGGTCTCGGCCTCGGCCTTAAGATTTTGGCCTCGTTTATCATCTCTGTTAACATCAATAGCTGCCTGAATTGCATGATACATTTTGCTGTCTTTTAGCCGACTGTACTTAAGTAACGGTCGAGCTATTGTTACAAGTTGTCGTTTTTCTGTCCGTCTGTCACGAATGTATTGCCGGAAAACTTTTTACACAAATAATTAGTCATGTGTGTTAAACTCATGCGTGCAAAATTTCAGCGACCTAGTGCAAGAGGAACATTTTCAAATTGGAGGTTGGATGAAGGCGGGTACGAAATTCAATTAAAACAAGTACATGTAGGCCCTAATTTGAGCAAAGCTCATGAGACGCGCGACATCCTTAGCAGTGCCTGTTCGCATATTGTCTTAGTCTAACTCTAACCATTTTGTCGCAATTCACTCTAAAATGTGCGCTGCAGCCAAAAATTGCAAACATTTCGCTAAAATTTCCTTTTTTGAAAGTTCAAGGTCGTTCAAGGTCATTGATGTTGATAAAACTAAAAAGCCTATGACCAGTGCTTGTTATGATAAGCAACATGTCTCTACCTATATGCAACTTTTTTCACACTAAACTAGCCAATAGCAGCAAAATAACGTTTTTCTAGGGAGGTACCCCTCTTTGACGCCCTCGTACGAGGAAAACCCCCTCACCCAGATCGAGCACAAAATTTTGTCACAAAAAACTAGAGTCCTTGTGGCAGCCCACAGTGAAGATTTCGTAATCCTGGCTTGCACCGTTTTGATACAGATCAAGAGTGTGACGGACGGACGGACAGGTCGACGGAGGGACAGACATCTGAACGATGCTAAGACGCGCGAAGCATTACATGCTGTCGCGCATATAAACGGGTCATATCTCGCAAACGGTGAGAAATACGACCGGGGTTACTATTAATCACAAATAGAAAGTGCCATACGCCCTGCCAGATGAGATAGAAATCATTCACCTTGAATGACCTTGAAAGCCGTTACGCGCTATTGCGGCTAAACGGTGCTAGGCAAGGCTTAGGTTGCTATTGATCCCTAATGGGAAGTGGCATATTGGCTTTCCAATGACATGGAAATCATCGACCTTCGATGACCTTGAAGGTCACTAACAACCAGTACGGTCGGCTATCCTAGCGACAGCTGGGGTTCTATTATAGTGCTATGTTGGTGTACGTAGTTCATTTATGTGGACATTGGACTTGAGACTGTTCTGTATCTGTCCCAGTCTGTCTGTCTTTTTTTTACCTTGTTTGTAAATTGTCAGGTGGATGAGTTAGCTGTCTTAACTATTTAAACCACACTTAGCTTGCACTGTTACAGTTTTTATAGTTTTCGGCTGCAGTCGTGCGACGTAAAGCAAACGACAGTGTAGTCCATGCAATCTAAGCGTGGTTTAACTACGATACCGCTTTGTGTGGAGTGGTATAAGCTCGCAATGCGTTCTCACTTACCTATTCTAGCAGTGCGGTATATACACGGTGTTTCATAAAAGGACCCCTTTTTGTTTTTTTCATAATTCACTCAAATGATGATCAATTTAGACAAAATTTGTATCAGTTGTAGCGGAAGAAATACTAATTCAAAATATTGCAACAAAATATGGCAGTTGATTAAATATTCTTTGCTAGTCTTTTATGCTGACGTCATAATGTGTCACGGGTACAAACTGGATAGTCTCAACTGGTGCTGTCAGTTGCTCCCTGCTCCAATGGTAAAAAATCGGGTTCATTCATGACACATTGTTGAAGTTTTACAGTTACAGTTACAAAAACATGCAAAACGTGTTTGTGAGGATAGTTGGACTTTTACGCGTTTGAGCAAGACAGTGCACTATCACATCGAGCTTGCAAAATGGTTGCATTTTTAAATCGCAAGACGCCTGATTTCATGTCCCCATGTTGCTTAGTGCTGACACAATAAACATTTTTCATTAGCGAACCAGATTAAGCTCACCATTGAAGCAGGGTAGCAACTGACAGCACCAGTTGAGACTTGAGATTATCCAGTTTGTACCCGTGACACATTATGACGTCAGCATTACGTCATGACTAGCAAAAAATATTTAATCAACGCCATATTTTGTTGCAATATTTTGAATTAATATTTCGTCAGCTACAACTGGTACAAATTTTGTGTAAATTGATCATCATTTAAGTGAATTATGAAAAAACAAAAAGGAGTCTTTTTTATGAAACACCGTGTAGTACGTACAGCAACAAGCAGACAGACAGACGATGAGTTCAGAGCGTCGTCCGTCGTGTACTGCTCGTCGTCAGCGCAGTCACTTCACCAGCGTCCAACTGCGTCAGCTCGACACCACACATTCCAACACGTCTACTCTGAAATTTGAACTGATGCATTTGATCATCGCTGTTGTGACTATTAAGCATTCTAGAACTGCGTCAGCTCGAGACGGCGTTCCAGCACGGTGAACGCTATCCGGACGCCGTCACAAGGCAACGCATTGCCGCCTGGACTGAGCTGTCCGAGGTCCGAGTCCGGGTCAGTCTTAGCCTACGTACAACCGTTATGTCAGGAGGACTAAATGTATCTCCAGTTTTCACCATTCTATCATGAATTCACCGTCTTATTGGGGAACCAAAATATCTAACTTGTCCACTTTTAGAGCACACGATAGGTCGTCCAGATTTTGCCTTCTGTAGCCAAATATAAACTACCGGTAAAAATTGATGTCACTTACTCAGACATGGCTATCCTTGATAAAAAGCTTTACATCGGTTCAATATTGCAAAATTGTCCAGATGCGCTCTTGTCGCTGTTAGCCAGTGTTGCCGTAAGCCCAAAGAACGGCACAAGTTGCGCAGCTTTCGGCGGACGGCCGCACAATCGGCACTAAGCCAATAATGTCGGCAGTGGACTGATATAATATCTAGTTATAGAGCGACATGTAGGCTTTTGTCGGCTTTTCACTGACTGTAAAAACGTGACCTTGAATGACCATGAACGGCTATATGTTACAAAGTTTGTAGGCTGGCTAGCTGAGTTGACGAGTAGTCTTCATCCAAGCAATAAACAGTCATTTGTATTCGCTTGTGTATAGGTTTGGTTCAAAAACAGACGCGCCAAGCTGCGTAAGATCGAGGAGACACAGAGACAGCAGAGTACCAACTGGCAGGTCGACGCCAGCTGGTACCATACGCCACCCAGCGCTAAGACGATGTGGCAACGTACCAGCTTATTACCTGCTAGTGACGTCACTCCGTCGTTGGTGACGTCATCGTGTCACGTGACGCCGCCCTGTGACGTCAGCACGACGTACTCCGGCGTGGAAATGCAGCGTCCCGACTGCGACTGTAAACTGATGCAACCTCTCTCCAATCTTCACTATCACATGTACTACAGTTATCATCACCACGATCATTATAATTATCATCATCATCAGCAGCAGCAGCAGCAGCATGGGCCAATTTCTTTACAAGCAAACTGTTGTATGCCAAATGAAGCGTCCAAAGATTGCTGCGAAATGGAGTCAGCATCTGGTAGCTATTTCTGAATCTGGAAAAATGGCTAGTCTATTCACAACAGGAAACTTCTCTGTCGCTCCACGACAGATGCAATTTAGGCTGAACTATATTATTTGCAAGAAATCACAGGATTTGGCAATCGATTTATAACGCCATTGATCGTTTCATATTCCTAAAGGCGCGTACAGAGCGACGTAACTGACCTAAACTAACATGGTTTACGAGGGTCATCCCAAGTTTCCGGCCTCGACATATTAGACAATATTTTCCACAGTCTATGCAACAGCGAAACGTACACCCTTTACGAACTCTGACGAGTCGGTTGTGAATACGACGTCGTTGTAATTTATGACGTCATAGATCTCTAAACCGAAACGATTTGGAGCGCTAACGCAAACAGCTTGGAATAAGGCTTAATGTTGCATGACCATTTTCCAGTCTGTAGCTAGGTTTACCAAAGTGGAGCCCCGTGGCATCTGATCTTGTGAAAGTCCTAACAAATACGTTTGTGAATTTATCATTTGCATATGTGAATACATACGACAACCTATATTTGCGCTAGCCGCAAATAAGAGCACTTGAGTCAATTATGACTTCACGCAAATACGAGGGGCATTCAAAAAGTTTTGAGCTTCAATACACTGGACAGAAACGTTTTATTGTCTATATATCAGTAAAATGAAAGAGGAGGAGATAAAGGAAAAAAGATATCTCCTTGCCGTTGGGGAGGGGTTTTGTTCTGTGCTCACTCCCCAGAAAAAAATGCAAATTACATGCAGAAAACGTTAGTCTAGTGCGTATGTCATCACAATTTTGTACATTGTGCTGTTGTTTTTATGAAATTTCGTTTTTAAATTAACGAGCCGTTCTTTACCCAGCCATGTTTTTCACGCTGCAGAGCGCTGAAAAAGTTTCTTCAACCACGACTATGGGTGGGGGCAATCGCCTCCGTGCCCCTATGGATCCGCCACTGCAGTAAAATGATCACATAATTAAGGTGTGGCGGACAATTCCTGCATCATTAGTACGTATGAGCTCAAAAAGCTACGTAGAGTTGATGTTAAAATAACCACTGCCATATTACGCTCAGAGTGAAATGTCACGCCATCCAGTGAAAAGACGATTTACGTTAGCAGCAGATGACAGTACGTAACTAATCATTAGTGAACAAAGCTACAAGCCGACTTGAGCAGCATGTTTGACTCTGCCGTTAAAACTGAGGTCTGAATGATAGAACCTGTAATAACGCTATAATGCCAAACTGACTATATTTGTGAACTCAGTTCTCCAAAACGTGCACAAAACACATTATACAGTAGAGTACAGCAAGACACCCACTATTTTATGAATAAAAAAGAAACAAAAAATTCCAAAACAAGTGCACGCTAAATTGTTGTTGCAAAATTCAGCCAAATAAAACTGACTAGCGTTGCCAACAATAGCTAGCAAGATAAATGAAACAACTGAGTGAGCAGGTGGCAATTGCATCCTCACGAATTAAGCGCAGACAAATAATGAGAAATGCTACAATATTATTTAACAACGCTTACATAGGTTGAGTATCGGGATACTGAGGAGGCGTAATCACTTAACTATCAGAAAAATTCTTGCTTACAACTTGAAGCTACAGACATGACAGTATACAACCGAAACTGTGTTCAACATAGCAACTATACAGTAATTATTGCATTCATTGTCTTCCAATGTGAAATTACCATCAGAGATGTTGCAAAGTACCAAAGCCACAAGTACAAGTACAAGTACTTAAAACTGACTATCAAGTACAACCTAAGTACTTGCTCCAGCTAAAACCCACTACACTGTGAGGCATAAAAGCCCCAATTTTTTACCACATATTGAAAAAGGGTGATCGAGTTTTAATATTTTTGTGATACGAATATTCTGACACAACTAGCCATCAAATGATTATTTTAGTTTCCCACTTCACCCAATGTTTGCTGCTGCACTACCTGAGGAAAAACCAACAAAATATTGCATTTTTCTCAAAACTAGTATTAGTACTTAAATAAAATAACACACAAAACACAGTTTATCTAAAGTTTCGTCACTTTGACTAATAGTTTATCCAATTGTCATTTTTAACTGTCTACAGAAAATGTTGGCCCATTAAACGAACATAGGCACCGAGACGCTTTCTTCATTCGTTGTCAGCAGTGTTGGTAATGTTTTGCTCCAGACCAATCCAGACGTCACCAGTCACTTTTTGAATTCATCAACAGCCCAGACACATTGCTGCAAGACGGTCAAACTTTGTAATTTTAATTTTGGTGCAAAAATTTGGAAACTATTCTATAACTCCGCCATTTTGATGACCGGTAGCACAAGGCCAGTGAACGACTGGTATCTCGACGAAAGAGACTAGAAATTAATACAATAGCAACTGCTTGTGCGAATTTGGGAAAGTTTTGAGCAAAAAGAATTTAGGAGGGATTTTTCTCAGTTTCAGGGAAAATTGAAAATCGATTTAGAGTTTATGGGAAAGATAAGAGTTTGGAGAAATTTGGTATAAATTTGGGGAAGAATTTGATAAGAATTAATTTTAAAAAAAAATTTAGTTTAGTAAAATTTATAGAAAAATAGTAAATTTAAAAACTTAATAAATTTAGAATAAAAATAGTTACCCGGTATCGGAATAAGTAATAATAAAAAGATAATTTGGTAAATATTTAGCAATCACTACTTTTCAGTTTGTTGAATTTTTTTTGTTGATTTTAATGCATATTTCGCGTGTTTTTTCCAGGTAATGCATAAACAGAGGTTGAGTTAGGTCTTCATGGCCAATTATGTCAGGAATGTTCATACCAAAAATTATTACAATTGGATCAGGCCTACACTTGTTCAAGTTTAAATAAAAAAATTGCTGTGTTGTAATGCCCCCATTGTACAGCTAAAGCTGAGTGGTCCAACTCAATAACAGTGATTGGCGAACATCGATCATGAAGTAATGAAATTACTGGTTAATAAAAAGATTTCACTGCAATGTTGCCTATTTCCATGTTTATTTTTCCACAATTTTCTGGACAGCTTTGGGCACTGCACTTAATTATTAAGCATACTGTTTGAATATAAGTACAAGTACAAGTACCAAGTACTACATCTCTGATTATCATTGACACTGCAGTGGAAACTACAAATATAATAGACAGCTGCATCAAAGTTTGCCTTTACTGGAACTGTATGACAACAATTTTTAAACTACAGTAATAAATCCAACGGGACTGACGAAAAATTGACAGCTGATTGCTATACCGTACAACACCTCTGCACAACTCACGGACTCATCACCAGAGAAATAGCAAGTGCATTAGTTTGATGTGAAATACATAATTATCAGCTCAGTTAAACAGCATTCAGCACAATACATAGATTTATTACCCATTTTCAACCAATCAACAAGACACGATTATGCAGCCCATATGTCACAAGCGAATAAGATACTGTTTGATCATTAAGCTTTGCAAACATGTACAGTGCAGATAGCATAAGCATATAGAATACAAATCAGCGAGTAACTGCAAATAAAAAAAACTGCCGGCAGAAGAACAGAATACTAGAATGAATATGCATAGGTCACCGAAATCATTCTCTGCAAGCAGCACAATGCATCACAGCCTACATGGTTACATGGCTGCGCTGAAGCTTAATAAGCGACTTAACAAAATAAAATAAATATAACAACACGATGCTGCGAGAATATCATACCATGCTACAACAATAAATAAAGAGATGCACTGATAATGAGGCATTGGCTGATTACTGGTTGGCTGATTATAGGACAGTCAGGTCAATTGTTTTGGTCACTATCAAACACACAGCAAAATGCATCGTTTTCTACTGGAAATACGAGGGTTGTTTGATAAATAAGTTACAAAACAGCGCCATTCACTAAATTCTTAAAATAGGAAAAATTCGAAATACACGTTTTGTAGGGAATTTAATTCTGAGCATATGCTGAAATTCTTTTAATGATGACGTCATTATTGTGACGTCATCTGTTAATAGAACACGGTCTACTTGTGTATTATGTTCTCTACCAGTAATCTATCATAACTCACAAATGACAATCGGCATAGGAGCGAAGAAAACGAATAAACTTAACAAGTTAATGTCACATCTATAAATGTTAAACAGTATTGTTTCATTTTTTAACATATCTTCCGATTTTGTTCAAACATTTGTCCCATCTGACACCAAGCTTCTGAATTCCCGATGCAAAGGACGATGCTGGCTGCTGTTCAAGCCATCGAAGAACGACTGATTGCAGCTCAGTGGCTGATGCAAATTTCTGCCCAACTAGCATTTTCTTCCACCAAGCATGTACTGTTGGCTTCATAAAACACGTATCCCCATATACTGGATGTATCTAAGAGTGAATCGAATTTGCATGAAGTCATAGACCCACAAAAAAACAATAACGGCACGCTGTTCATTACGGGGCAATTTCAGTGGTAACATCGCCGAATTTAATATTCACAAATGACGTCACAGTGAGGTCATCGTAATAAAACTCACATCAGGTACTCAGAATTAAGTTCACTACAAAACGTATATTTCAGATTTTTTCCTATTTTAAGAATTAATGAAATGGCGCCATTTTGTAACTTATTTATCGAATGACCCTCGTAGAAGCACAGCAAACATTTCTTGACCGAGTTCACTATTTAACTTATTCATGGGCTGGCTATGGGTTCAAATAAAAGTGCCATGTGGCTGTTTTTTTTAAGAGTTAACACCACAGGTGGCAGAAAAGCAGTTTGTAATGAGTACAATGAAATCAAGACAGCCAATAATTGGCATCGAAAATGACAACTGGCCGACACTAGTAATCAAGCAAAACAGTCAATATTGATTATTGGCTGACAATCAGTGCATCTGTATAAAAACAGTCAGTAGTTTACTTGCAAACAAAAAGGGCTCAGCACCTGCAGTGTAATGCTCAGTCATACACGTCACTGTATTCATAGTCAACCCGGAATTCTCTCAAGAATAAAAACATCTTATCAACACACATACATATACACATAATATATACACATGTAATACGTAGACAATTTATAACATAAGTCAATAAAATAAGTAAATTGCTAAAACTGCAGTTGATCACTACATTACATTCTAAGATATAATCTATACTACAGCACCCCAAGTTAAAGCCCAAAGGACCGAGAATTAAAACTGCAGGGTGAGATTGAGGCCGCAGGCCGAGTTGAGGCTCAAAAGGCTGAAAATTAAGGCCGCAGGCCAAAAATGGAGGTCGCAGGCAGATACTATGACAAAGATCAAGTGGATGGAAAGCGTATTGAATTGTCCGCTTGTAATAAAAAAGATCATGAAAACAACCGACAGCGCTGGTCAAGTATAGAAAAAACTTTTATAATGAAAAGCAGGTGGGAAAGTCAACGGCTATTGCTAAATACAATCATTCTATTTTCAAATAGTTTCTCAGTGTAAACACTACAAATGTCTGCAAATGCTAGCCTAAGAAAGTTGCCACATGTAATAAGCTATATCCAAAATGCAAAATCTTACTAAGCAAACGACTAAGTAAGAAAGAGTTCAAATACATAAGTAAAAATTACATCTACACATCTATTCAGTAATCTAGATACGGCATTGGTGCAGCTACAAAAAGAACGGAATGTCAACGCGAAGCTAAAGACTGATTTGATGTAGCCGCAAGATCACAATCTTCAAATCTACTGTTTTTCAAACTCACGAGCAAAATAATCATTAACAGGTTCACGCAAGCGCAATAGAACTTCAGGAAAACACCTTGAATTGGTCGCCATCGATTCCATGACTCCTGGCCTCGATGGCATCACTAAACCAACTTGTGTGTATAGGTTTGGTCATCACACACAGTGGCCGAACAGTGCACAAGACACACAAGTGTGAGAAACGCTGGTCAATATCAGATATTAGAAACGGCTCTCAAGAATATGACCCGACACCACACAACATTGCTTTATTACGAGCAACAATTTACTATGCACGACGTTATAAAATAACTAAGCACATTGCAAGCAGTAGAAAATTTGATCCACATTTTTGTGACAGCTCAGCTTCTCCTTGGTCACACACAGAGAACACAAACATGACAATAAGTCCTCATCAGAATGCTAATATAATTATTATGACGACATAAAAATGCCTACAAGTCTTCAGTTGACACAATCAATATGACACTGTAATACTGTCCGACACAGCCTTACATTACATTCTTACAGCTTCACACATTGCCGCTGCTATGTGTTTCATCTCTGCAGACAAATTGCCGGCTATAGTAGCTCTACAGATGATGACTACAATACTACGTTTTAATTCAAATTCACTGCTCTATGCTCACATGCAGCAGTTGCTTGCTTCCTAGGCGGGAATTCCCAGTCCATAGAAAGTGTTGCGTGGGATTTCATCAACTACAACAACAACAACAGCAGAATGTTACAAACTAAATTTCCCGAACACAAGTCTATATAGAGCTGTGCTATGCAGAGTAGACCTAATATTGCGGTGTGGCACATATTCATCATAAGTTACTGCTGCTAATGCTAACACCACTACTATAGTATTGTTAAACTTTTGTTTTGCAACATGGTAGAAGGCTGCATTATAGGTCTTGCCCATGACTCTGTCCAGCCTGCACAAATTATTAAATTGAAAACAAAAAAACACTTCTCCATTAGCGTAAACAGCGTGCCAATTGTCAATTCAAAAGGGAAAGATTAGGGCTGTGTTGGACAGTGTGTATACCTAGGCGAATGGCCACATATTATGCTGGCACTAGGGCAATTGTTTAACTTGCCAACTTCTACAAAATTGATTAAGGTTACGTTAGGTGCCAAAAACAAACTTCCATTAAGGGCCAATTTATTCACGTCCAGGTTAAGGATAACCTATAGGTTAAAGTCGGTAATTCCAAAACTTAACCTATGTCGCGTTGATTTATGACACATCAGTAGGTTAACTCGCGCGGTTATCTCAGACTTAACTCGAACAGTTAACCTCCCAATTTTGCGAGGTTAACCTGCAAGATTGAAGCTGACTCGTGTAAATAACAACATCTGCAAACCTTTCACAGTCGTAGATTGATGAACCAGAGGACAAAGAATCGTGACAACGTTCTGCGTTGTAAATTCTATCATTATAGTCAGCAAAATTATGTTGCTGCGAATGAAAATGTCGTCTGCACCAGTGACCTTGACCTCGCGGCGTGCCTCACGCGGAACAGTCGACTTTTACATAGGGGTGATACACAGTAAAACTGACAATATTAAAATCTTGTAATAATCGTAATCGCGATTATGTATTGAAATTGTAATTTTCACAGTTGCTGCGATGGTTGTATTGCATTTATTGCATCCTGTTGGAATACACTGCACATTAACTGTCATTTAAATATCCTCTACTACCCATAGACATGCCATTTAGCTTATACGCCTATAGTGGGCCGTAAATGAACAGCCACATGACTACTACCGCCAATCGAAACGCTTGATTCATGGCATGGTTATATGGATGTAGTTTAACTCGCAGATTAGCAAACTCTGGTTAGTTTTTCCGTAAATAAACGCGACAAGGGTTAACTCTGAACTTAACCTCGTGACCGAGATAACCTAGGTTAGGTAACCTAGAAATTAACTTGGACATGAATAAATCGGCCCTAACAGTTGCATAAAACAGAAAAGAAGAAAGGAAAAAACAGCTAAGAAAATAGCAAGATGTCATCCTACCTTGATCAACTCATCCAGAGCGTGGCTCCCCTTACCACTCGGAACAAATTACCAGTTAATGTCCTCAATGAAAACAGTCTGCTAGCTTCCCACGCATGACTCAAGACTCATCTGTTTACTGATGCCTATGCATCGTAACCATAATATAGTGACTGCTGATGTTTCTTATCTTAGGATCATAGGTTTTATGGCACCATACAAATTTGCCTTTAACTCTGATAAAAACACAGCACATCAGGGCTGAGCTCACCAGTAGACGGCAGGTGCTGGTGACTAGATTGGTACAGCGAGGACATCCTGGGTGCTGTCAGCAGTGAGAGTGTCCCTGGCGCTGGCAGACCAGCTGCCGATGCTGTGTGTGTGACAATCGGTCGCTGTCAGGTCATCAGCCGATGAATCACGACATTCCGCTGCTGCTGCTGCTGTAGACTCATCTTCATCATCAACATCATCATCATCAGCCAGCTCCAACGACCTTGCATCACACACCACAACACAAATCTGGCGACCAAAGCCAAAAGTGCAGAAGCTGAGCTGCAAAATGTTTGAGCCAAGCTGAGCTGTACTTTATTTGAACCCAAAACAGTATTTTACAATTGTTCCTGACTTTTGTACAGCCCCAGAGACTGACCGTCTGGCCCAGCACAGTAGCCTAATATGTAAGCCTGTAATTGACGACTGGATTCTTTTTAACCAAGGCTGCCAAAGGACTCGGCATATCTTGGGTAACTGCAGATCATGGAATATAACGACTCAATAATTATATTCCAGTACTGGTTATGTCTGGAGATGTAAACTGTATTTTGTGGCTCAAGCCATCTAGCAAAGTGAAAAACTTTTGACCCAAGCTGGAAAAGTTTGAGTCAGCGACTGCCAAGTCAAACAACACAGTCACAACCAGCAGAATCGTAACAAGGGCCAATGTACAGCAATTGCTCCCTCTAAATTTTGACCCTTTGAACCAGAAATTGATACACTGGTTACAGTTTTTATGCCTAAAGGAACATTCACACCAATTTGTCTATGCCTTTCATTTTTAAGTCCATGGGACAGCATAGAGAACGAATGAACAGATAGGAAAGACCCATAAATTGTCACCTATGACTGCATAGAAATATAAAAAAAACTACTGAGTATCACATATCACAAATTTTTTTAATAGTATACAATTAAAATGCACATTACAAACAAGAAATATTATTAGATCGTGACCAATCTAATGTAGTCCTCACACGCATTATTTTCTCCTGTATTCTTCTAAGTGCTTTTTCATTCCTTTCAACTTGTATTAGAGACCCGGCGTCAACTTGCGACCGGACTAATATTATACTAATAGTGACTGGTGTCAAAGTCGTTATTGGAAATTGTCTCCCCGTCTATCTGGCACCGTTATCAAGATATGGCCATTCGAAGTTCTTCTAGAAAGGCTCTTCCAGGAACAGAGGTCAGTCGTCAATCGGTCGTCGGTCGATCAGTCGGTCCTCAATATTACACTAATCTCATATACTCCTCTTCACTACGTTAGAAACATAGCACACGAGGAGTAAACAATAAGTTCATACTGATAACGTTAAAAGGACATACTGATCCTGTGTGTATTCAGTTCCGTTGATCAATGCCTGTGTAGTTTGACTGTTGTCAGATGCAGTGGTTGGTTCCATGTGTTCATCTGCTTCAGTGACAACTGGCGAATGATGAGTGCTTGGTGGAACAGTGATGTAGCAAGCAGGGCGTAAAACGTGTCGAGCTGACAGTGACATGCGGACATACTCCGATGACGAATGTAGCAGAAAAAGCTCACCACAACGAGTCAAAAGACTCGCATTACGACTGCAGCATCAACATCGACAATGAAGAACATAATATCTCTCTGCAATTCAGCCTTTTCATTACAAGTTTAGACATCGAAAGTCCAAACTAGAGTTAATCCTACCACAAAACCTTCCACATTATCCTCTACAGTTATTTACTATTTCACTGAAAGGCAATAATGCACACATCAACAACAGAACATAAGCACCGATACAATGAAGGAAAATACAACAGCACAACTCAATGCGCTGTACACAATAGAAGTATCTCTTGGATTCTTGTGAGATTTCTAGTTTTGTAACAACATTTGAGAACAACAGTTTTACTCCTAACGAGCTACATTCTAAACATAGTAACGAGGGAGAATACAACAACTGACCGACCGACCTTGCATCACAAAAAAATTCAAATGACTATATCTCAGCAATGGGTCACCCGATGGACTTCATTTTTGGTTCTAGAGTAGTGCTGTTGGGGTAAACGGATCAAATAGCATTATTTTCGTTCAGATCGAATATTGCAAATGGCCACATCTCTGCAACAAGTCATCCAATTCACTCCATGTTAGTAAATCAAATGGCAGTACTTCCATTTGGATCAAAATCCAACATGGTGGACAGCAGCTGATGCTACCACTACATGCTACTACTACTACTACAACAAGCAGATCCAACCTGCCGACTAGATGGACAGCGTTGACTTTGAGCTGAGGTCGCAGGTGTGGCAGACTAACGACGTGAACATCAGGTGAGTCAGTCAGACATGTTACACAGTTCTCCACATAGTTCTCATCTGAAAATGGCATGAAAGAACTTATTACGACTGGTAATGATGAAGAATACTTAGTAGACGACTTCGGGTGCATTAATTAAAAAGTTAATCACAATTAAATTAAAAGCTAAAATTGGTAATTAGCAAAAAAATGATATGTTTTAAAAACTTCATAAGTTACTGAGCTAAGAGATGTCACAAATGCACTGACACACAATTAGTGAGTGTGTTTCAACCAGTTTTGTAGGAAGATCAAAATGTTAATAATTGATGATTGCTTATTTCTGCAATCGTAGAATTTATCACAACAGACATCTTAAATACATTGTAAGTGTTAAGAAACACCACTGTGTATTAGCGCTAGCATTATTTTGCATTGCCATGGACTGGATTCTCAACAGATGCACAGAGTCCATGGGTGTCACCATTGATTCTACTCACTTTACAGATCAAGCCTATGCCAATGATGGTGTTCTGTTCACCAACTGCCTGTCCAAATGGCTAGAGATACTGACCACCTTTGATGCCACTGTCAAGACTGTTGAACCACACACATCATGGCAGAAAACAAAGATTCAGAATATTGGCCACGGTACACCGCCATCTTCAGTTTACATGCAGGCCAGTGGACAGATAGTCGAAGCAGTAGATTAGTTTCTATATCTTGGCAGTGCTATTAATTCCGATGGTCAATCACTGCATGAAATACATCGTCAAATTGGTATGGCTTCTGGCGTCATGGGCTGATTGTCCAATATGTGGCAGCAATCCAGACTCAGCCGGGCAACCAAGTTGCAAGTTTACAACTCACTTGTCCTGTCTGTTCACCTATACGGATGTGAAACGTGGACCATACTGAAATATGACAAACGAAAACTGGAAGCATTACACATGTCATGCCAGCAACGCATCCTCAGAATTCGCTGGTTCCACTGTGTAACCGATGCTAAAGTGACCAGTCAGATGGAGCAGGAAAATCTCACTAGTCACATTCGTAGATGGTGTTCAGCGGTCTTTGGACACGTCCATCGACTACCTGAGGAGGCACCAGGTCAGATGGCTATGCGACTGGCAGTCGACACGCGAGCTGCAGGCCGTCCCGACAACAACCCACACTGGAAGCGACGACCAGGACGACCGAGACACAACTGGGTCCGCCAAGTGGAGTTCGACACCGGCACCTCCGCTGATGTTGCATGGGACATTGCCGTCGACTGCTGCAGTTGGAGGGCGCTACAATCCCAGCTGGTCAAGCGTGACTGATGATGATGAAGATGAAACACCATGGTTACCTAGGTAAGCATGCACAGCAAAGAAGTCTACAGCAATAAAGCAATAAGTCTACAGTATGATTTGCCTCACGTGCCTCTTAAAAAGCAAAATAAGCAAATAAAAGCAAATAAAAGCAAATAAGTTTTTGATCAACTGATTAAAAATACTATCTACCGCTGCGACTTCGAAATTCCACAACGTTTGCCTTGCGCACTCGAACACCGTCGCGTGACACAACACGACATTTGCTCAGCACTTTGAAGCTCGGCAATGCGAATATCTACAACAGCACATCATTGACAGCATTCATCGCTGTGTATGTAACCAGCTCTAATATTCTCTAATCTACTATTTAACCAACTGAGCTTCAACACAAAACAGTATCAGACACAGCCTTTAAAGATCTTAAAAGAAATCTTTAAGATCTAACACAAACAATTACTTGAAAAGCAAATGACGATTTGCTGACTGATAGTCAAGGCTAAAATATTCAACTACAAAGCATATAATATCAAATTTTCAAATATTTTAACATGCAGCACAGCATGTTAACAGTAACAGAATAATTTCAATTTTAATCATAAAAGACATTTGTGAAAAATTGCAAACGTAGAAATTTGGCATGAAAATTATCAACAACAACAGAGTTAAAATAATTCTTCCAGATCATAACAATAAAATTGACATAGATCTCCTCATAAGTCACCTCAGAACTAAACTGTTTTCTATGGCATAATAATGTTATTGTGGTCAGTACTCCTGGATGTTTCACGCATACAACAGATACATGAGAATATATTTTATTTTGCTGTATTGAATACAACTAACAGGTTGTCAGTAAGTAGACGAGAGAAATGGCAAGTGGGAAAAGTCAAACCTTAAGTTGGTCGTCAGTGCATATGACAGCATGATGTCCACCAGTCATGTCAGCAGTCTTGCTGCTAGTGTCCTGCTGTACGTCTAGACAGCCGGACAATGGCTGCAGCGCACGGTCCACGATACTGATTGACAGCACGGCCGGGCAGTGACGCAACTGCAGCTGCTTTACTGTTTTACACAATAAACACCTCACAGTCATCATCATCGTCATTGACAGCACCACCAGAAACTGAATAAGACGCATTATTTCTAGGACCATGTCTGTAAAATGTCAGCTGGGTGTGAATATAAATGATAAAACAAGGTCTTGAGATGCTGCCTGAAGACTAAGTGGCAGCGCATCGATAATGCCTGATGGTGTACCTCAAAGACCTTACATGCCCAAATGTCAACTGTACTAAAGCAGAACATCGGTACTGTCGGATGGTTAGTGAAAAGGTAAGGCATCAGCCAACCCTCCTGAAGGACAAAAACTGTAACAGCAACGTCAGACTAAAATTTACCAATAAACGAAACATCAGAAAAAAAACAAAAAAAGAATGCACTAAAATGCTAGTTTTCACGAAAATTCATTTTAAGCCACAACTGAATATACAGAATGTTAACAGCTGCACAGTAAGAAAACGGCAATGTCAGAAATTCGTTATTTTACACGAATATGCACTTCGTCTGTAGCAAAATAACACGATGCTCTGCTACGGGTGCTTACCAAGAACACACTTGAGTGGTGGAGGTTGCTCAACATCAGTTGTTGACCCTAGAGTGAACTCATAGACACAAACCAGACCTCCGCTTGTCCCAACCCACAAAGTCGGCAACGAACGCTCCACTGAACATAATTCACCCGGTTCATCTTGCTGAGCATGATCAAAACTGAGCAAAACTTGATAAATAATGGTAAGTACTGCTCGTGATTCTGTCATAATGATCACAATCATTCTGCATATACCTCAACAGAACACATGCCACATTATCTGGTTCTAGACTATTTATACATGTTTAGTTTGTTATGTTTAATTACAATCTCACGTGCCACTGCAGCATTATACTAGACACCCTTTTTTACATTCATATTTGAGTGACTCATGTTTCCAGACTGCACAATTCACTAATAAGAGTGCCACAGTGCACCCTTTTACATAAACATTAAATTTAAATTTATCATATTACACGATAACTGTGCAAAACTGTTCAGTGTTCAACAAAATAATACTGCACTACGCATCAAATTCAACTATATCGTTAAATGTACACAGGAAGTAATATGTATTCAGTACAAACTGCCAGTTAAAGAAAACATCAAAAGTACTAAACTTAACATCTGTAACATCTACACTGTCGTTTCTACCACTCGTACGAAAACAGAACTTCGACTAAGAGTTCAGTGAACTAGAAAGACAAGTAATTTGAGCAAAGCTCATGAGACGCGCGAAAGCATTGCGGTAAAATAACCACTTTTTAGGGGAGTAGTTGTCTTTGACGCCCGCCTGCGCCGGCCTCCCTGAACCTAGGGGGTCGGGACTTGAACTGCTAAAATCTACGTTGAATGCTTAAAATTTCATATGCAGGTTGTCTTGGTCTATCTCCAGCCATTTTGTCGCAATTCAGTGTTGAAATGTGCGCTGCATTCAAAAATTGCGAAAAATTCACTAAAAACCTCTTTTTGAGAGGTTCAAGGTCGTTCAAGGTCATCGATGTTGATGAATCCAAAAAGCCTGTCACCAGTGCTTGTTATGATAAGCAGCATGTATGTACCTATCTGCAAC
>Ga0209367_1004793_pt1 | contig 18768 bp, 7 predicted proteins | sample WorMetLIZISLAND2_FD_187412 | JGI IMG/M metagenome (GOLD analysis project Ga0209367, IMG submission 187412) | Marine gutless worms symbiont microbial communities from Max Planck institute for Marine Microbiology, Germany - Olavius geniculatus... ... | reverse complement strand
AGTTAGTAAAACTCGTGATGGACGTGCTGTGAAATGTAAAAATTCGGTGGGTGGTCGCGCTTAATACGGCATAACTTTGTCAAAGTTGGAGATAATTGAATAAAATTTTGCAGGTTAGCGTAAGTCTAAATGGGTAATAGACGCGTAAAATTTTGTTTAAAAATTTTCAGCCATTTCGAAAAAATTATCATAAAACCTTGGGGGTAAAATTTTTTGGCGCACCCTGTAGTGCACATTCTTCTCACGTTATATGAATGTTAAGCCTATACGACACGTAGTAAACTACACTGGGTGAGGTCAAGTTTTGCTAAGACTTTAATCTAAGACTAAAGTCTTGACTTACTTTGGTCTAAGCCCAAAGTCAAGTCCAAAGTCAAGACCAAAGTCAAGATCAAAATCAAAATTAAATCACCTGGCAATTTTTAATGTCAAAACAATACAATTATGGCTTAGCTTGACCAAACGGACGTCCCAGTTCGTTATTTAGGGGGGTTATTTAAAGGGCAGCCTATGGGATTGAGTGCTCAGAATTTTTTTGCCCGCAAAGTTGTGCCCAAAAAATGTTTTGTTCGAAATTTTGCATTTTTGGACGAAAATTTTTCGACAACAGGAAAAATTTTCGACAATTTTCCGACAGCCTTAAATTTAGGGACGGGGATAACTGCCCCTGCCCGCTCTGCTGCTCCGACACTGGTCTCGAGCTTACTATAGCACTTCAGAGTTCGTTGAGTTGATGTGCTTGTCATTAAGCTAGGTTTGGTGGCGTAAGTTGAGCGATTCGCGACGTGTTTCTTGTAGTTTGAAAGTTTATTAGCGATGGGCAACAGCACTACATTATACAGACGCGCGTCTGTCTGTCTGTCTGTCTGTCTGTTTCTGTGGATATCGTGATGGTGAGACATGTAGGCCTACACGTAGAGTGTTGTGCATGTTTCAAGAAGAACGACGTATCGACTGACGTTGATGTCGATTGCTGGACAGTGATTTGCGTGACCTGACTGCCGCGTGGCCAGGCCGCCCACCCACATTATGCAACCACACACTGCATCGCTGCATTTAGCATGTTTACCTAATTCCTATACGACCGCATGTTGCTTTTTCATTAATCTTTACAATGATTTCAATGACAGATACCAGAATAAAACTCTTTTACTTTTACGTTTAGGCCTAGCTAACAAGACACTGGAATAGGCCTAGATGCTGCCAACGTTGAACGTTGGACAAAATGTTGCCAGGCTACCGTGTAGTTCCAATTGTTTAACGTTTCGGTCACATTGGATCTGGCCAAAATGTTCGGCACAGTGTCGGGCGTCAGCTTGTTCTAAGATTGCAAAGTGCAAGTGTTTCTATTTGATAACTGTTTTGTTTTACTAATTACTGTTGAGCGTCCCTGGCATTATTGCGATATTTTGAACAGGGCGTCATCGCGTGCGAAGTGGCAGATATGCCAAATACATAATGTCACTGTAATATCGTAAATTAATCTGTATCATAAACGTAATATATGTTTTTTACGTTTTTTTATTCCTGTCACGTTTTTAAACGTTTTGTTACATTCTTTCAAAAAAATTTTTTTGTAACAAACGTTTATTAAAAATTCCATCGAAAACTTCCAGCAGCACTTTTGAAACCATAGAGCCGAGTTCATAAGTCATAGTAGTGGTAGTTTGTTTAGTTAGTCTAGTAAGTAAGTAAGTAAGTAAGTAAGTAAGTAAGTAATCTTTTATTAAACAACGGTCAAACGCCATTGCAAAAACAGAGCATAACAGAGCATAATCGTTACAATATCGATAAGAAAAAAAGAAAAAAAATTTAGTAATAAGTGTACTTGGTTTTATGACCACACGGCTGAATTGAAATCGAAAAAAAATTTCCTTCTCTTTTTAGTTTTAGCTACAGTGCACCTACAACAGTAGGCATTAAACAAGATTAGAGCTAACGTTTTTTTATTCAACGTTTTTAAACGTTTGTTGTACTTGCCACGTTTTTTTCATTTTTAACGTTTTCGTGTTTTTTTCTGGAACGTTTTTTTACATTTTATGATTTGCATAGACGTCTAACTGTGATACTAGTAAACGACTAAAGATGACTTTTAAGTTGAGTAGCTTTGCTGTAATAAAGTCGTAGCCTACGGTTGAACATTTATATTTTGCAAAAATAGTGTGTCCACAAATTTTCACTTATTACATGCAGCCTATTTTGCATTTTATCGATGCAAGACAAACTTAAAGATCTATCATTATCGGAAAACATTGGCTGATAGGTGCCTAAATATCTAAGAGATCTGCTTTTGAAGACACTTTTAAACGCTTGAAAAGCTCTTTTTTGCTCTTTACTAACTTCAGCGCTAGAGTCCGTTAGAAACTTTATGTACCTTAACGCTGTATAAATTTATAATAAGACTGTGTTGCAATGTGGTGTACTAGTGTTATTCTGATAATAGCAGTGGCGGGTTTTTTACGGGCTGCAGTGTACTTCGTGAAAGCAGCGTATGCACGTAAGTATAGAAAAGCGACGGCAACAGCAGCAGATCAACGACAAAACTACCAATATAACGACAATACAACAACAACTACTATTATTGCTATTACAGTAGCTACTGCTACTGCTGCTGCTGCTGCTAGTGGTGCTGAGTAACTTGGGATCTATTGCTGGCAGCTGTCTAGAAACGTTTCCTGTGATCGACATCAGGTCGCTGACTACACTTGAACAATGCATCTACCAGCGAACATCGTCATCATTATTATTGTCTGTGCTATGTCGCCTAGCTCTATCTTAACCAGCGCTCGTCCCACCGCAGGCGCAAGTGACGTCATCGGTGACGTCATCGGCGGTAACCTGGGCTCGGTGGTTTCAGCGGATGATTATGACAAGTACAATGAAGGTCTGCTGAAGAAGATGCTGAGCTCGTACTGCGCGCGTTGTGAGAAACAACGGCAAAACAACGACGACGACAGCAGCCGCAGCAGCAACAACAACAACTACTACTACTGCTACTACTATCGCTGCTATTACTACAACCACTATCACTATTCACTAAAAAGTGACAAACCGACGATAAAAGTCAAGATGTTGAGCTCGTATGTGTATAAGGAACGTCGACCCAGCGCAGACAAACCGAAAGCTGCCAAGTTGAAGGTCAGTTAAATGATACGTACGGTCGTGACTATATAGTCGCTTAGAGATCTTAGTCTTAATACTACTGTATACGGAAAGCCATGAAGTTTGACTCGTGTATTTTCTATTTCAAAGTTTTCTGCGATTTCACGCAAATTAAACCAAATTGGGCGTAGGCTTACATGTAAACCTGCAGTATGAAGTTAAGACGAATGATTGTGTTTTATTTATTGGTTGCCTGGAAAAATTCTCTAGTTTAATTTTTTTGAGGAAGCATCCTGCTTTCACATGTCAATAAAATGTGCGCCGTAGCCGTGAGCCTATCTCAAAAATGGGCCTATAATAATAATAATAATAATAATGTGCAGCATCAATCGCACCCACCTTAATCCGGCACCGCGCTGTGTAGGCTATAATTATATGCAGTTATAGTGAGTGATAATAATAACAAGAAATTTGAGCTAATGCTCACGAGACGCGCGAAAGCTTATAGCAGTTTCGGTTTAGTAGTTTAGCTGAAAAATCGGGGTGTGTGTTCACGCTAAGTTAATATACAAATTCTCTAGCTGGATCGCATAACGATAGTTCCATGGCGCCACCTTGTGAATGATATAGACTTGTGCCGCAGCCCGAAATCGCCAAAAAATTCATAAACCCCCTATTTTGGCGTTTAAGGTCATTCAAGGTCATTGAATTTGGCACCAATCAAGAGCCAGTGTACGACTTCTTATTAGTGATTAAATAGTAACCTAGGCCCTCTCTCGCGCCGTTACTGAGATACAGCGACGTAGTGCCCCAAAATCCCAAATTTTGCCCCCTCCTCTCATTTAACGCCTTTGTTCGGGGTGATCCCCTTCGAATTTATGGAAAAGCTTTACGGTTCCTGAAACTAAAGTCTTTCAGGCAGCCGACGGTGCAGATTTGGTAATCCTAGCTTAGACCGTTTTTGACTGATCCACCCGTGTGACAGACGGACAGACGGAGGGACAGACAGAATTGCGATGGCTAAGACGCGCTGAAAGCAGTAGCTGCTTTTGCGCGTAAAAAGGCCTACATTACATTCTTGTTCAGTGTCATCGGCTTCACAGCAAATCAGCGTAATATATCCTGACGGTTTTTCAATTCTTTTTCGTAATTCATTTTAGTTAGGAATAAGTAAGTTAGTCAGTAAATTTTTTATTGCATAAAACAAACGTAAATGCGTAACATAAAAAAATAAACAAAAAAATTGATTCAAAAGCTAAGATTTTTAGGTTTTTAAAAACTGAAAATTCGCAAACAAAGTTTAGAGTTCGTTGTATTTGTTTTGCAATTCATAATACAAATCAAACTTGATTTTATAATATTTATCGTCACTTTTGAGCTTTGACGTCACGGCATTCATTCAACAAAACGACGTGACATAGAGAATGTTGTATCGAATGTTCTTTCTCGGTTTAAACATTTGTGTTTTGTCTTCTGTGTACACTAAAACGTTTTAAAATTAAAAACAACTTAGTTTCTCGTTTTTTTCTTCCAGTATAGCTTATCTTGGTCTTTAGCAGCTTTTGCTGTGTTCTGATCATTGACCGTAAATGATTAAGGGTGTGTGTAACTCCGTATAACTAACCGTCTTAAAACTACGGAGCGTCACCTGCCATATAAGATTACACAGTGCCATACCTACCACCAGACATAGTAAACAAGCGCCGCCTTTACCCCAGCCACGCTGTCGCGCGTAAAAACTTTTTTGAAGCAATGAATTGAGTCAAAGCGTTAAACAAGAGATTTTATTCAGCGTCCGCAGACTTTTTTTTACTTGTTTTTTAAAACTTATTTTAGGCAGTAGTGTAGTTGAGGGAAACGGCGGGGAACACCGTCCGTTCCACAAAATGTTTTCTTTAATACCATCATGACAAGGAACAACAGTGGCGTTCCCCAAGTACCGTACAAAAAATGAAAAATCTGCGTAACAGTATAAGCTGAAACTAGAAAAGCACTCGGAGAGCGCAGACCTCCGTCAAGCATGTAAACGCGCGTCTTGTGAGCATTAGCTCAAATTTTCGGATCACCCCCAAAAGTGAATCACTTGTAGCTTTTGCCATTCCCGACATTCCCTGAAAATTTCAGAAAGATCCGTTTATAACTTTGAGTTATCTTGCTAACAGACAAACAAACTCGGGCAAAAACATAACCTCCTTGGCGGGGGTAATAAAATGCGTGATTTACAATATTTTTGGGGGGAATGTGAAAACCTGCCATTCAATTTAAAAATCTATTGGATTATAGTTTGTAAATAAAAATTTAAAAATAATATAATGCAAAACTACGTTTTAAGTCATTAGATACGGTTTCTGGAATGCCGCGAACCTCACTGGGAAATTTACCTTTTTTGTCAGATTTTCTAAATGGATTAACAAAAAACCTTTTTTAAAAGAGAGATGGGCAAAAACGCCTTCTTTCAAACCAAAACATACACCACTTTTGACGTTATAATTTTATTCTAACGTTTATCGGCCTACGTGGAAATTTGCTAAACAAACTGTTAGTGGGTGTAGACTGTAGACTGTAGAGCATATCAGGCTATCGGCTACGTGATGCAAAAACAGTCCCAGACAGACGGACTGACAGACCTGCCAAGAAACATTAGGCCTACATAGGCTTGCGCTAGTTGACAGATATTATGTTATTACCTAATTACACAGTTTGATATGTGCACACGTTTTCTGTTTGTATTGCAAATCTAGCATCCATTTGAGTCTGTTGATCTGTCACGCCCTTTTTACTGTACGCTAAATGATTACGATGGTCCTATGTCCGTGACATGTTAGTAGAGTCATTAGATGTTAGGTATGTTAATCACATGAACCGGCCCTACCGGGTGAGCCAAAAAATGACAAACTTTACAACTAATTTTATATAATTTCACATAAACTGCAAAACACGAAATATTTATACGGTTCAGACCTACACTGTGTCCCAACAAAAAAAACATCCCCGACATTTTCGACTGTAATTCGAAGAAAAATTAAACAATTTTAATAATTTTGGAAAATAACATTCCCGACACAACTAAACATCAAATGGCCTTTCAATTTTTACCTCATCCAACGACTGTTTCTGCACTACCTGGGAAACGCAGAACAAGCAGAATATGTGTTAAAATGAACAAAAAACGTCAAAAACATATCTGACATTATCAAGTATAATTTGAGGAAGGATCATCAGATTTTAACAATTTTTAACAGGAATGTTTTTGATACAAATGGCTATCAAAAGGCTATTTAAGTTTCCGCTTCGCCCAATGTGTGCTTCTGCACTACCTGGGAAAAGCAAAACGGGCAAAATATGCATCAAAATAAACCAAGAAAGTCAATAAATTTAATATCTCTGGATCTCTGGGCCCCAGCTGTTGGTCAAATACAATTTTTAACTGTCGTGCAGCAGTGTAATGTTAGAATGTTGATAAACTGGAGAAGCGACTGGTACATCCTGGATTGGTCTGGTGCAAAACGACACTGCTGCCAACGAATTGAGAAAACGTGTTGTTGCCCGTATTCACTAACGGGTCGACATTTCATACTTCTATTGTGGATTGTTGCAGAAATAGACAAAATCAATGAACTGTTAGCCAAAGTGACAAAAATGTTGACAAAAACATGTTTTGTGAGCTATTTTGATTAAATAATATTATTGCTTTGGACAAAATGCCATATTTTGTTGATTCTGATTTTTCCAGGTAGTGCAAAAGCAGACTCCCGGTGAGGTGGGAAATTAAATAGTTGTTTCATGGCCAGTTGTTTCTAGAATATTAGTATCAAAAAGTATTAAGATCAAATCATGTGTTTTCAAGTTACAATCGAAAACGTCGGGGACGTTTTTTATTGGGACACAGTGTATATACGGTTATACGGTTTGAACAACTTAAACATTTTTTGTTATCTGTTCATCACTCGCAGTTTTAATGTTTATTTAATTTTTTTAAAATTTTTATTCTTTTTGGAACAGCAGTGTTTCTCCACACGCCGACTGTGACTCAAACAGCGTTCGTCGTTAGCTATCGTTATAAAATTACAATTTATTTGCATAAACTTTGAATTTGTTTACATCTGCAGACAAAGATCACGCGCCATTTACGTAATGAATATGGCACATGAGTAAACAAAAATGCAACTATAATGCATCTAATGAGATAGTAAATTGCGTAAACTCAAATACCAAAAAGTTGTCACTTTTTGGCCCACCCTGTAAGCTTATACTAAATGTATACTTCAGTATATCGTGCTTATAGGCTTGTTATCAAGTTTTTTTTTATTTGCTATAACGGCATTAGGCCTACACTAACGCGTTTACCGTGGACCGTTTTTATCTGCGTTTCGTTTGATGAAGAAATTAAATATGCATGTATCAGATAGCCTGGCTGTCGCACACAGGGCTTGCAGATACTTTCGTCACTCGTGCTGACGTAGGTCTAGTCGTCAATGATAAAATGCGAGTCAAAAAGGTGCCACCCAACTATAGGCCATATTATATAAATATTAATACTTTAGCAGAAAAGAAAATTTGCGATAAAACTGCCGCTAAAGGTGCCGCCAAATCTTAAACGCGTCATTTTGGTTGCACGTTTTATTGTGTTGTGCAAATTTTGCATCGTTGTCGACCGCCCACGACTGAAACATTTTATGCAACTTATGTTGTCATAACTGCATCGGATAGGCTGTAAACTAGTGCTCAGAACTTTTGCCGATATAAGCTACTTTGCAGTAAATTTGCACTTAGTGATAGTTAAAAATCCTGTCACACCCCAAACGCGTCTCTACACTACCTTGTAAAAAATAGTCAGATTTATGATAAGTGAGTTATATACCAGGTTACTGTTTGTATAGCCCGTACCAAAGCTCAGCATATTTTACAATGTCTTTAGTACGTGATGAAATTTTCAACAATTAATCAGTCACAAAACAGCCAGTAATTTGGCTAGTGAAAAACTCGGAAAATCAGTTAAATTGGTGATTTAAATTGATGATGTTAAATTTGATGATTATATTTTCGCCATTAAGCTTAGGCCTATATTATTAATATCCGGCGTTTATCTGTCTGTCTTTTTGTTTGTTGGCATAATTAGGCTACATAAAAAGTTACAGGCAGATTTGGCTAAAATTTTCAGGAAAGGTTCGACTTCATCCAGCCTAAAGGTGATTAGATTTTGGCGGTAATCCGATTTTGTATCTGAATTATGATTGAGTAATGTGCAACATTGCGTATGCATGCGTGTGTAGACAACGAGAAAACGTTCGGTCTGCTGCTCGATGGACATGTTTTGTTTCCAATGCATCGGTAGTGGGCGCCCCGGACGTCGCGGTCGCCGCTTTCGCTGACGTCATCGATTCACGTGTATGTCGACGTCGTCAGTTCCGTGACACCTCTTGCCGTCCGTCCGCCTATAGCTGTTATTGCTACGATAATTGCGTGAATTATTAAAATACACACGTACCATGTATTGCAGCAGTTGATGTTTCTTTCCTATCTACACCGTGAGTCAAAACAAGTAATTCGAGCAATTCTCACGTAACGCGCAATAGCATCTGTGCTGCCGCTTGGGAAAGCAGTGTACAACATGCAATAGAATAACAATGCGGTTTGAAACAGTACCCAAATTTGAGGTCTCCATACGGAAGACTCCTTAATTCTAGAAGATTACTCAGGCGGTTAAATCTACGTTTTATGCCAAAAAAATTATATGCAGATTGTCGTGCTCTATCTCTAGTAATTTCGGTGCAATTTGCTGTTGAAATATACATCGCGAAAGATCACTAAAAACTTGCTTTTAGATTTCAAAATCGTCCAAGGTCATTAATGTTCGTACTTGCGAAAAGCTCGTCACTAATCACTAGTTACTCACTACTGGCCGCCGTCAGTTTTTATTTTAAGAGATCTATGGGGAGCAAGCTATGTCTTCTATGACGTCCTCGACTACTGGCTACAGCACACAACAAATTCATTCAATTTACTAATCAAAAGAAAACTATCAAGTAGGTCTAATATTATTACGTATGCCTAATACAAAAAGACATAGAACGAACAATTTTTGTGCTTAGTTCAGTGAGCATCAAGCACTACAGTCCAAGCACCACAGACGATGTTTAGAATTTATCTTTCGCCAGCACGCAGGCTTTTAGTCGAAAGCGTCGCTTATTAGCTTACGCGCCGTACTCGGTTAATATAGTATTATGATATGCTGAGTGTTTTGAACTAAAAAAACTGGCAGATGAGATTGGCAGAAACAACGCTGGTGTATATGTAGGCCTAAAATTTTTTAAAAAATGTTAAACGAAAGTGGAATAAAAAATAATGAAACAATCACATGTTGTGTGTGTTATGTAAAAAAACTACAAAAATCAACAAAACACAGATATGTTACGGAAGAAATGAAAGCCTATAATCAAAAAAAAAAACTAAAAAGAAAACAAATAACTAAGCTGAAACGATAAAATAACTGCAATGAAAAACCCAAGTAAAAAATTCGTAATTTGTAAAGTATGTCGCTATTACGCTTAATCATTCCGGCAGATCCTGTTTGTCCAGTCCAAATTTATTAAATTCTTTAATAATAAATTTTGTTCTAAGTTTTAAAGTTTCATAGACTTTAATCAGATACGGGTTCTTGATGAATTACTTTTGTAAAAACCATTTCAGAAGCTTTTCATTAACTTTTTCATGTTTATACGAGTAGCTGAGGGAATCAGTGTCATTGTTCAAAATCCGAGATTACGAAATTCAGTAAATGTGCGGTAAGTAATATTTTGCGATGTCACCACTACAACCTCCGCAGTCACCGACATTATAATGCAACTAACGCAGAAGTAAGTAAGTAAGTAAGTAATTTTTTTATTAAACAACGGTCAAACGCCATTGCAAAAACAGAACATAACAGAGCATAATCGTTAAGAAAAAAGAGCATTATCGATAAGAAAAAAAGAAAAAAGAAAATAAAATGAAATGAAACACGGTAGAGTCAACCAACTTTTTTACCATATTACCGTATGTCGTTTTTTTAAACTTAACCTAATACTATAAGCATTACTGATATATTTGACTTTATCACTTCGGTCTAAAATACTTGACTCTTCTGTCATTGTATTTGCTTGTTTATGTGCTAAGGTGTTATATATGATTGCATTTTGACGCGCGTCTTAGCCATGGCCTGGGCGTCTGCCTGTCTCTCTGTCTGTCTGTCACACTCGTAATCTGTATCAAAACGGTGGAAGCTAAGATCACGAAATTTTCATTATAGGTTGTCCCCTAAACTCTAGTTTTTCGTGACAAAATTTCGTACCTTGGGTGCAGGGGTTCCCTTCGAATGAAGGTATCAAAAATGGGTACCCCCTAAAAAGACATTATTTTGCCACTAATGGCTCGTTTAGTGTGAAAACGGTTGCATATAGGTACAGACATGCTGCTTATCATAACAAGCACTGCTGATGACATGCTTTTTAGATTTATTATTATCGATAACCTTGAACGACCTTGAACCCCTAAAATAGGAATTTTAGTAAATTTTTCGCAATTTTTGGCTGCAGTGCACATTTCAAGAGAAAATTGCCGCAAAATGTCTAAAGATAAACCTAGGTTAAGACAATTTGCATATGAAATTTTCAGCTCTAAACGCTGATTTTAGCAGTCATAGTGCAGACCCCCTAGGTTCAAAAAGGCCTGCACACGTGAGCGTCAAAGATAGGTAATCCTCTAAAAAGTTGTTATTTTACTGATATTGGCTAGTCTAGCATAAAAACAGTTGCAGATAGGCACAGACATCCTGCTTGTCATAACAAGCATTATTGACGATTTTTTAGGAGTGTCAACATCGATGACCTTGAATGAATTTAAACCCTAGGGGGTTTTAGTGAATTTTTCGCGATTTTGAGCTGCAACGCACATTTTTGGAGTAAACTGTGCCGAAATAAACAACTTGCGTACAAAATTTTTTAGCATAAAACGTACATTTTTTAACAATCTAAGTTTCGACCTCTTAAATTCAAGGAGTCTTCCGTACGGAGACTTTAAATTCGAGTACTCTTTCAAGACGCATTATTACTTTATTGCATGCTGTACACTGATTGCCAAGATGACAGAACCGCTGCAATCGTGCGCCACGTGAGGTTTGCTCAAATTACTTGTGTTAATAGTTGCCATTGTCAGCTGTATCTCAGACGAAAAGGTCTATCTATACATGAATATCTTACACCATTTCAGCTCACGGCCTATTTAAAAATTAAAACTTTATAACAAGTCACTTACGTTCTTATTATGTAGGCCTAGCACTAATTGTGTAAATTGATTGGGGCAGTGATATGTCTGCTAGCTGCAAACCGCGGGTCTAATTGTTCTCTTAGGCGGGCAATGGATGGCCGCAAACTGCGCTGCGGTATTATTAGCTCATGCCAATCAGCTGCCACTTCCAAGATTGTAAAGCGCTTCTGGTCTTGAGTTCGTCTCATGTAAGAAGCGCTGTAGCATGTGCTGGATTTTATTTCTACCTTACCTTTAGGCATAAACGATTAGGCCCTACTCGGCAGGCTATTCGCTAGTTTGTTCACCTACTATTCCAGTAATTTGCGATAGCAATTCCTACTGTATGGAACCATGTCTACGTTTCGCTGCCGTTCAGCAGAGGACAGCACGCGACATTGACACACACTGTAAGCCTACTGCATACGCACTGTCAAATTGTTAAAGAGCATTTCCACTACGGCGTTGCGTTACGTTGCTTTGTCGCGCTGCACAGCGCGTGCAGCGCGTTGTCGCGATAGTAAAAACACGAATTTCCAGCTTATTCAATGGGAAGCATTTCCACCACAGCTGCGCATTGCGTTGCGTTGCGTTTAAAATAGAAACGCCGATAGTGTTTCTATTTTTTGTTTACTATCCGAGCGATAGTAATTGCGTTGACCAGTGAAAACGCTCAACTAGCCCGAGTAGGTCATCAAACTGCTCGACATCAGATATCCGAAAGTATCGCCGGAACAGAGCTGGGTCGAAGCGTAGTTCCTGCATCAGATGCTGATAGTCGCCTTGGTCATTCCGGTTGGTGATGACGAGGTGAATCCAAAATCTAGGCCTACGTTTTCTCTTTTCTTCTTACGCAACACGTATGTGCAACAAGCTGCTGCTCCCAACAGCAACTAATCTTCGTATTTTTCAGCCATATTAACTCATTAACATACTTCCCAAAAATGTCTCCGCCCTTTTCAACGCGCTTCAACGCGCGTTGTAGCGCGTTGCGGCGCGTTTAAACGCGTTCAAACACAACTCAACGTGCTGCCGTAGTGAAAATAGACTTTTAAGCTTTCCGTTGAGTTTAATACATCTGGCGTTACACAACACGGCGACAGCTATGGAGGTCAAAAAGTCAAATGTAAAGTCAGAGTCAGGAAGTTGCAATTTTGCGACAGACAGCCGCAAATTTTCGGCTGAATTTCGACGCAGCTGATTATGTGCGCTCCAAATTTTAATTTTGTCTTTAAATTTTCAAAATAAAGTTTATAGCCCAAAATTTTTCATTTTTAGACGCAAATTTCTCGACATGAAAAAAATTTTCCAACAGTTTTCCGACAGCCTAAAACTTCGGAGCTGCGCCGACGCCACTGCGAGTGGACGTAGGCCTAAAATGTCCGTCGGATGTGGATTAGGCTACACGTGTAGGTGTAAGACAAGCTGGATATTATAGGCTACGTGGCAAGTAGTCGAGTCACGTGCTCTTCGAATATCTGACTTTGACCTTAGATGATTTTTACAAGACGTTTGCACAGGCTGTATGTGGGCGGTCTTGTCTAGTGACAATAAAAAATGCTGGTCTTGAACTTTAAAAATGTTGGTCTTTAAAAACTTTCGGTTTCGGTTTTGAAAAAAGTCTTGGTTTTGGTTATGAAAAAGTCTTCTTTATATCGCTGGAAAGAAGTAGTATAGGGCGAGTAAAAACTGCCGTCTATAACTTCGAGACGTCTGCATCGGTTCTACGTGGGTGGTCTTGTGTAGTGCAAGCTGAGTGGTCGGGAAGAAGTAGTTTTGTCACGTGCTAGTGCTACGGCGCTGCTGACGTGTATTAGCGTGCTGAGCCGAGTGCCGGTGGCACTTTGTCACAGTGGCTAATTGCTCGCCTACGTTCTTTTCTGCAACATCGTCAAAACCTAACCGGTTCGTCTTGTAGGCGGCTTTAGTAGTTTCTTTTTCAAGGGCAGAAATACTCTGAAATACGGGTAGATATTATGTAAAAAAAACAACTTAGTAATTGCTCGCCTGTGTTCTCTTACGTCGTCGCGTGCTCTTGCTGCCATGTATCGCCCGCAGACTCTTACCGTAATAGCACTTTCTCGCAGCCATCCGTCTAATTCTACTTCTACTGCTTCCCGGGTGCGGGACATTCCCCTCACTGGACATAATCCCCCCGGACGTTTTCCCCGGCGGACGTTTTATCCTGCCGTTTTGTGATACCCAAACATTTCCCCGTTTAATGTTCTGTCTTCAAAACGGGTGGAAGATGGCCAGGCAGGGGAGTCAACAAAAACGAAACGATCGGGGGTGAAAAGTCCAGGGGAATGTCCGTCTCCCTGTTTCCTGGCCGACATTGTTGTGCCATATTACCGCAACCGATATACTCCACTTAGCACCAGCAGAGATGCAGAAATGACAAATGAAACGAGGCACCATGTACTCACGCCCCTCGCTCTCTGAGGATCATTGCATTCAAAGAGTGCAGATATTAAGTCATGCAGCAACGACATGTTTCATCTGGATCGCCAGTAAAATCTAATCATGCTTGCTACTTGGGCGATGCTTCGGCACTTGAAAAGGTTTTATCATTCATTTACTCAAACATTTTGCTGCAAACACACTGAACCGGTCAGTCGACAGCAGACAACAGCAACGCGATGTCCAACGGGCAGCTAAAAGCAGGTATTGAGCCACAACTTAGAAATGCATAAAAATAGCAGCACTTATTGCACATTTCAAAAAATAGGCCTAACCCACGTTACGATCCGACGGAATATTAAACGGACTTTGTCAGATCAGTATGTCTCAGAGAAAACTTGAATAGTAACTTGTGTAGTAAAATCGCAATTCAAAAGACTGCTTTGTTTTCCAAATTTTAGCCTTTCAGAAAATTTGGACTTTGTCCGCTGTGATATGCCGCATGTACTGACAGCGCGAAAAAAGTAGTTCAGGGCGAGTCTAAACTCCTGTCAATAATTTTTTTGGTCCAGCAAAGTAGGCCTAGGCTACATAAGGTTGCACCACAATCTAGTGAAGTGTACGTGACTCTGTAGCTTGCAAAAACCGTTTTCGTATTGTTGATGTCATGTTCCGTTGCGGAAATATTTGCGATCAAAGTCGAAAGTTGTCCGAAATTTGACGCTTTTGTCTCCCAATCGCAAGCCGCGTATGAACTGAAACTGAACTGAAGGAAACTGACCAATAGGCGAAAACTATGTCATTCAAGTTCAGTTCAGTTCAGTTCTATCGCTCTGTAGTCTGTACGCGACTTTGGGGGAAGGGAGCGCAACTTTGATACTAATTTCGCTGTCCGAAATCTGCGGCTGTTTGTCGGAACACAGCAACTTGCAACCGCCGATTTTTTAACCGACGACGCTGCTGTCGCAGTTCCGAAAGACGCTCTAGTAAGCTTATGCGGTGTTTACTCGCGAGAGACATCAAACGTAATTGGTCCGGACGCGAGACCACTTAACAGCCTGACGACGTTACGAGCACCTGCTGCTACTGTGTCTGTGTCGTGTTACTTATTTTACCTTCTTGTGTGGGTCCGATCCACTGATGTAGTCGGATTCACTTAGTCTCAGTCCCAGTCCAATGAGCTCTACGAGACAGAACCTTCGTATTCACAATCTGAGTATGCGGCGAGAAACAACAACACAACGGAGCGTTTAGAAATTAGTCAACACTCGTGTTATACCCAGTTTACACGACGAAGCTGGCTTGACTAGCCCAAGACGAGCGTTTGTCAAACCAGCTTCGGGAATTTTTGCAATATTACACGGTTTAAACAAGTTCAACCGCAAATCCTATAAATTGCTTATGTTAGTGACCGCAGAGCAGTCACTGTCTAGCACTGCGGATGACCGCATAACAGGTCGTCACGGAAATAGTCTTAAGTCAGTGATCTGCTGTGATCGCCGGCCGGTGTTCAGGTAAACCTAACTGCCAGGTCTTCTAAGCAGTTAAGTGTGTCGCTTTGAGAATCAGGCGGCCAGTTACTTCGTGGTCTTCTACGCCACCTTCATTGCAGCTTCCGGTATGTCAGTCGCGCTCTACGTCATCCAGTTATTACGCGTGTAGGCCTACGCAGATTTTGACAATCTTTATTTCGCCAAGCAAACATTGGTAGACAAAAAACAAACAAACCAAAAACAACAATATAGAGCTAGACTTAACGAACTGTCATGTTGAGCAATTATCTATAGAGACAGCAACATCGAACAGGGAAGAAAACTGAAAAATCTCAAATCGCCTTAGCTCTGGTTGTGAATTTGTTTTTTTTTCTGCGTAGCGTCTGCCTAGGAACTCTGCGTTTTAGTGAGAAATCACCGATATCATCCAGGTGTTTACGTTTACGTTATGCATCATTACCATCACGTGGAACCGTCTGTAATTTGTTCTGCGTGACAATACCGTCTCATCGTTTTAACTGCAGTTTAAAAACTGAACTATTTCATACTACCTGTGGTAGACGTGAACAACAAGTCTCTATCATTAGCGACACACGACAAATGGCACGAAATTATGTTTCGATTGATTGATCAAGCGAACAGCAGCGTTTTGAGTACACCGTGTGGCAAATTCATATTATCTCATTGCAAATGTTGACGCAAAGTTAAAGACGCATCAATTTACTCAACGACAGACAGTGTCCGATGACGATGTGGCTTTTGTTTGTCATTTGGGCGCTATTCACAAATTTCTAAACTTAAATTTAAAGCTTACTTACTTAATTATTTAAACGTTTTAAATTTGCCATCATACAATGGTTTGGCGAACTGACGAAAAATTTGTTGATTTATTATAATTATCAAAAATATAATTTAGAAAGTTATATGATCATTTATAATTGACAAACATACAGTTTATAAAATATTCTTTTCGTTTGTCTTTAGTCAAAGTCCGGCTGGAAATTTCACAGAGAATTAGTCATTATTTTAACAGTACTAATCTTCAGTACTATTCTGGGCGATTAATCATAGGGCCAATAGACTATATGCTGCGAGTCAAAAATAACTTTTTGTTCTCGTCTTCTCAGCACATTTTGTTAATCCTCTTCTAAGTTTTCTTACTTATTTACCTACTTGCTGACATATTCAGTAACATGAGTGACGGCTGTGCGTTCGCGCGGATAAGTGCACTGCTCCTCGCCAGGCCAAGGTCTCGGTGTTAATGGCAGTGCGAGCAACTCCGGCCGTGACGTCATTGTGACGTCACGTGCCGGCACGTGACGTTTACGAAGAAAGATGACACACTGTAAGGTAGGCTAGTAGTGACTGTGTACGGCGTCTTACGTATAGTATCCTCGTGTGATTCTCCACTCGGGCGCTCGATCGGTTACAGCTAATTGACTAATCGAGTCTACTCGGTGGGCATGCAGATTCAACGTTTCTCGGCTGGCTAGAGCCAATAAAATCGTGGCACAGAGAGGAGGGTAAAATTGTTCCTTAAATTTAAACCCGTGAGAATTTTTTTTCAAAAAACCCCCCCAAAATTTGGGGCTGAACACTTTTAGTTCTAACAAAAGTTTAAAGGCAAAATTAAAATTTTGAGCACAAAATAATTGCACAGGCCTGCCAAGTCACCCACATTGAGCGGGTGACAAGCGACATCCGCAATTTAACCTCGTGACCCGCTCACCCGCGCGAAGTCAATTACCACCCGTCTACAATAAATGTCTCCCAATTTGGTCGCAATTTGTTTTATTGCGCAATTTGCACTAAATTTGGTTAAATGATTTTCGGAAAAAAAATTAACATTGTTGTCACAAAGCACATCATGTCATATTTTAAAGCTAACATAACACTAAATTCGATTTCGGCCAAAATCGACTAGACTTGGAGACCTCACAACACTCTTCCAGGCTCCCTAACTATATTTGAAGGGTCTAACGTTTAAGACAAGAAAAAGACAGAAAATAGTAAGGAATAAAACAAGAAAAAAGAAAAGCTAAGGGAAAGAAAAAAGAAGAGGAAAAAAGAGGGAGAGGAAAGAAAGGAGGGAAGGAAAGGTATTAAAAGGGATAACAAAGAGCGGGGATTATCACTCGCATTGGCGTTATAACACTTTATTCGCAACAAGTGCAGAACACAAATGACAAAGAAAAAAAGACAAACAGGGACAGAATGAGAAATTAAACTGTTAAAATGATCACAAACATCCAAGTACAACTGAAGCAAAGTGACTATAAACTGTGGATGCAAAAGAACAGTTAGTTTTTATACATAGTGAATCGCAATCATAATAGTTTTGAAGGTTACGAAGATAACCATACTTGAAATTCTGAACACAAAACACACAACTGAGACATCTACAGTTAGTAGCACATGATGACAAAAACTTCCACCTTACCTAGATCATAGTTATGCTTAATATCTAGACACGAAAAAAATATTGCAACAATTTAACGGATTCCATACGACTGTAATTGAAAATTTTACAAAAGGCATTTTTGGCTGTCAGTAGTAGTTGCGTGTCAGAAAATTGCTACTTCCTGCCCTTTCCCTCATCTTTTTTAGTCCACGACGCCGCTGGCCAGAGCTCAGGGAGGGCGTGTCACAGGAACCCGTACAAGAAAGCAACTGGATAGCGCGTGACAAGCATTCGGTCGCCGTGCGATACATCAGCTATGGCTAGTAGCCACACTCTGTCACTATACATCAGGCACGACCGGCTACTGAAGCTGGCGACGTGCCATGTGCCGCTGAGTCGCCGAGGCAACTGACGGATGTTCGGCTTAAAGGGCTAGTTTATCTTGCCGCAAAGACGCACGGCACACCAACACAGGCAGACAGCATGAGATGACTGCAGAGTGATCACACGTAGGCTACCTACTCGCGCCGAGACAGCGTGACACTTCTGAGACGGATATCCGCAGGCTAAATATAACTAGAATAACGTCGGCGGGCGGCCCAGTGCAGACATTTTCTGCGGCCGTCGTCCATCTATATCCCTGGGCAGCACCCAGTCCTTCGACGGGCAACAGTCAACCGGATATACAGGGTGCGGCAGAAAAAAGTAGCCCCTTAAAGATTTTTTGCTGTTTTCTCAGGAACCGTTTAGCATTTTAATCTGACAATTTACAGATTTATTTACTAAACTGTTCTAGGGCTAAATGCCAAATAAAATTTGATTCCATTGAAAAATGACGAAGTTACAGATTTTTTTACATGACCGCTTACCGATTTTTCAGCGAGAAAAAATGTTCAAGCTACAACACCAGTTCAATAACGTCGTTGAAACAAGTCAAACAACACAGTTAACTAATGATCAGATGCCAAAATTCCATTATCAATGTGAATGTTCGAAGTGTCCACCGACAGCTCCAAGCTCCAGCACAAGCCTTCAGTCGCTTAATTTGAGAAGTCTTTCACAGTCTTGTCGATCGGTCCTTGTGGTAGG
>Ga0209367_1004792_pt1 | contig 18768 bp, 19 predicted proteins | sample WorMetLIZISLAND2_FD_187412 | JGI IMG/M metagenome (GOLD analysis project Ga0209367, IMG submission 187412) | Marine gutless worms symbiont microbial communities from Max Planck institute for Marine Microbiology, Germany - Olavius geniculatus... ... | reverse complement strand
CTCAAATGCATTGGCATACACTGAACGCGCATTGTCGACTTAGGGTAGGTCAACATGAGCGCCTATAACTTTGTTCGTAGTGGACCGAATTTCACAAAATTTTTTTTGTTCAACACCAAAAAGATCGTTCTCGTCAACGCCGTTTCGACTTTGTCGCTACCTTCATCGATTCCAGAGATATTTGCGGCCAAACTCGAAAGTTGTCGTAAAACGTACTAAATTTTGGACATTTTTTGCCCTCCCAAATTTTAAGGGGGAGCGGTGCCCCCAAAAATTGTACTTGCGTTAACACCCTAACCTAAAGGCACATCAAGTGCCAAAGTTTCGTCGCGCTACACCCCCTAACTTCGAAGTTATAAGCGCTCCTTTGTTACATCTTAAGCCAATTTTTGACCTTCCTTTCAAAAAAGTTGTAAGGGGGGCCCCCGTCCTCGGTGGGGGGGTGCGCTACTAAAAATTAGTCATTTTCTAGCACCTGTAAAAATTTGGGGGTGCAGCACCTCCTAGGGGCCGAAATATGGCCTTCCGAGAAATTTGATTTTGGTGGGTAAACATTAGCCGCGTAATCTCTGATGTTAGTGGACTGACGTTCACACAATTTTTTTTTATTCAATGCGGAATTAACTGTATTTGATAATGTCGTTTACCGCTTGTCGATATCCCTATGCAGTTCAGAGATATTTGCGCTCAAAGTCGAAAGCTGTCGTTAAACGTACTAAATCTTGCGCGTTTTTTGCACTCCCAAATTTTAAGGAGGCAGTGCCCCCTAAAAGTTGTACCCGCGTTATCACCCCCATCTAGCAGCACGTCACATGGCAAAGTCTCATGAAGCTACTCCCTTTGGCTCCAAAGATCCTTCGTCTAATACGCTACATTTTAAGACAATTTTTGACCCCCCTTTGAAAAAAGTTGTAAGGGGGGCCCCCATCCCAGGTGGGGGATGCGCTAGTAAGACTTGGTCATTCTCTAGCGCGTGTAAAAATTTGGGGGCGCAGCACCCCCTAGCGGCCGAAATGTGGTCTTCCGAAAAGTGCACTTTGGGTGGGTACGATTCAACATCGAGATCTCCAAGGTCAGTGGACCAAACTTCACCGGACTTGTTTCGCCTAACGCAGGAGGAATCGCGATAGACGGAATGACTATCCGATTTTGAATATCTTTATCTGTTTCGGAGATATTCGGCGCCGAACTTCGAAGTCGTCCGAAATTGGGCCAAATTTTGCATGTTTTTTGCCCCGAAATTTTTTTGGGGTGCACCCCCCAAATTTTGGACTGGCATTATAAAATAGGGCCTAGTGCTGACCATCGTGCAAAATTTCAAGCCGGTCGCCCACGTATCTCGGAGATTTGGCGGTCGGAAAAAAAACATCTGGGCTAAAACATAAGTCCTTTCGAAAACTATCGTTTTCGGGCGGACTAATTAAATCACAGTTTATTGTGGTATTGCTGCCAGAAGGCTGGATTGTAGCAGCATAAAATATCCGGATTATCAAGTTATGTAGTGACATACAGTGTTCAGTATAAAGTGTTACTGGATACTGTTTATGCATTGCATTTGAAATTAATTTTAAATTTAATCAGTTTATGCTACAGTCATCTCAGTATTGTTTAATTGATGGCATGGCATAATTTATAATAATGTTTGATTACATACAGTTTTGTTTGTTTTGTTACATAATATGAACAAAACTTAGTTTTGATGCAGTGGTGGAATATTATTTTGACATTGTTTCACATGATTCATATATTGTTTAGTTTTAATAACATGACACAGTTGTCATTTTCATAAATCAGTGTTAAATGTGACGAGTTGCTGCTAAACTGCTGAGTGGGAATTAGTCTTTACTGTTTGAGTTGTTAAAGGTCATTTTTGTATGATTAGTATTTGCTGAATTTGTTCTTGTTTTCGCATGTGTAGCTTGTTTTTTTTTCTTTTATACAATCAAAGATTTCTGTGTGTGAAAAGTTGATATCATTGTGGCAGGGGAATTTGCGAAACTGGTCCAGACGTAGCTGTTCGCATTGAAACTCTGGTGCCGTCGCTAGCGAAGGCTTATCTGGAGCTGTACAAGTCTACACTGAACAAGAGAGAGTTCTTTGGACTTCGAGATTTCTACAGGTGCACAATATTCATTATAACTGTATTTCGCAGCACATGATTTGTACTCGTGATGAATTAAGTTACCGAGTGTGCTAAGGTGCCCGATGTTTTGTTGACTCCGAGCTGTCTATTCATTATGTGGATTCCCTAATCAAAGTTTGCAGCTAGAGATTTTATCTCCTACACAAAATGCACCAACAGGGTCTTACTGACTGTTATTGTCATGTTGTTTTCAACTTTGCTGTGTAACAGAATTTCATATGCTTTGTCTGTTTGTTGTGGCTCTCTTACTTGTGACATTGTCAATCATGTAGGTGCAGTCTTTAAGAAAGCTCTGATAGACACCGATCAAAGACAGGCTTTGTATTGATGAGCTGTTTCAGCAAAAAAACTATTTAGCAGAGGTTATATTCTGATCACTGTTTACATCACATTTTTATTTATAGCAAGGATCCCACTTTTGTGTAGAATTTTGATATTGCAAAAATGAATGTGATCATTCATTCAGACTGCATTTGGTAAAACTTTGTATCATTTGTTGAATGTTTCTTTGTCACTTTGCCTCATTATGCTTATCTGTTGGAGGCTGTCAAACTTCATCATTGTCATTATCGTAACTAGATAAGTTTCCACCCTACGGGTAGCTCGATTCTGTTACAGGCGGGTCTGCTCTGTTACCCGGCAACTCAACCCCCTCAGGCTGCCCATAAGGGGGGGGGGCGAGGTGTGGGCGCTGGTCCAAGGCCCAAGGACTCAAGATTGTGGTTGGGTCTGCGACCGTGTATCGCAGAAGGCACCAGAGGGGTATGACATGACAGACAGACAAACTATCCGCGCATTATAGTAAGATATGATGTTTCAGCCTGGTGAAGATGGTGTTTGGCTTTGCCAGTCGGTCCAATAGTATGCCGACCTGGCATGAACTGCAGCATGCTATCCTGCGTAACTTTGGTGGTTCGGATGATGTGAAGCCGGTGGAGGTGTTTGCAAAGCATTTGCAGCACATTTATAAAGATGCTCCGGTTTGTCTCATCGCATTTTCTCTTCCGCATTTTTTTATTCAGTATGCCACACTTACCATTGCATTTAATGTGTTCTTCAGTTTGTCTGTATTTTGTATATCGGTCATGTGCATCGTTCTAACTCAAGAACTGAAGGTTTGAGAAAGTTGAGATTTAGTGCGAATATGCACTTTCGAGATTAAGAGTTCAAAGGTGTTATGAAGCTTATAACTAACAATGTATCATGATTTATGAATGTTTTTATATGGCCTTCAGGGCTTAAAACTTGGTGGATGTATGTCACTTCATGAAATGCCACTAACGAATAGTTAACTGTTTTTAGTACTGTTATGAAGTCACAATATTAATGTTGCATCATTCGGCTGATAAATTTAGACTGTTGTTTACATTTACAGCCTGAGCCAACAGACCCGGCCTGTGATCCTGCATCTCTGATCCGTGCAAGTCTGTCTGGCAATAATAATGTCTCAGATGATCTCGATAGGTATGATAAAAAGCCTGTGTGCCATATATTTCTCTTTTTTGTGATCAACAAAGATGGCATTCAGGTTAGGTTACACAAAAACATGGAATTATATAATGTCGGAAAATTATAGCATTTTAGCACAGACTATGCGTTTGATACTGTTTTTGTGATAGAATAAATTTAGCATCATCATCATCGCAGGGCTCCCAGTTGTCCTGAAATTCCTGAAATTTCTTAAATTTAACAGATGTCCTGAAATTGTCCTGAAATCAGCAATTGTCCTGAAATTTTACTCATTTGGTCAGAATGTCCTGATATTGACCATTGTTATGCTGTCGTTACAGCATTGCATTCATTCTGTACATTAATTAATTGACAGGACTCTATCAGTACTTTTGGCTTACTTACTTACTTACTACAGTTTCTCCTTAGTATGTTCATAACAGTGCCTTAGTAACATTTTTACGTACGAAAGCAGCTACTGCTTCCAGCGCATCTTAGCCATTGCAATTCTGTCTGTCTGTCTGTCTGTCTGTCTGTCTGTCACACGGGTGGATCAGTCAAAAACGGTGCAAGCTACGATCACCAACCAAATCTTCACCTTCGAGTGCCTGGAAGACTCTAGTTTTAGGAACCGTAAAGTGTTTCCATAAATTCGAGAGGGGTCACCCCGAACGAGGGCGCTAAATGAGAGGAGGTGAGCAAAATTTGCGATTTTTGGCCAATAAGTTGCTGTATCTCAGTAACGGTGCGAGATAGGGCCTAGGTTACTATTAATCACTAACAGGAAGTCATACACTGGCTCTCGATTGGTGCCGAATTCAATGACCTTGAATGACCTTCAACGCCAAAATAGGATTTTTTGGCGATTTCGGGCTGCGACACAAGTCTATATCATATACCACGCTACTATCGTTATGTGATCCAGATAGAGAATTTGGTATTTGTATATTAACAGCGTGAACCAGAACTGCTATAGGCTTTCGCGCGTCTCGTGAGCATTAGCTCAAATTTCTTGTTAGGACTGCAATCTTGATCTGCTTCAATGAATAACATTTATGAGGACAGAAAGACGTGCTTTTTCTGCCTTGAGCCTTGTGAAACCGACAAAAATGTCCTGTCCAGAAATTTTGTAAACATTGGGTCCTGAAATTTCACTTTTTGCTCTTGGGAGCTCTGTCATCGTCATCATTATCTCTGCCAAGGTGAATGTAGTGAACACTGGTGGAGATAATGTTCTCGTCTGATTTCTGATCGTCTGTGCACATGATGACTCATAATGACGTCATAATAGCAATGGGGTCATTGTATCAACAGTGCAAGCAGCAACGCTGGCATTTACTATTACTTTTGCTTCTCTTTCCCCTGCCGCGAAGTGGCCTTTCCTTCTCTCTCTGCTTGTATTTTCCTTTGGCCAACCCCCGTTGCCATGGCAACGAATTTTGACACAAAATGGGCTATAGCTAGGCTTGTGTAAGATATATCTCTATGATTTTTGCATCAAACAGGGGTCTGTGAATAGTTTTGTGATTATTTCAGTTGAAGTAGAAGAGGTTATGTGACATGGTCTATCTGTTTGTCTGTCGGCTGGTGTATTCAAAATTATTAAACGAATTTCAGTGAAATTTTGCAGTGTATTGGCGTTTGGTGTGGCCTAAGGAGGAACTGAATAATTATTGGTTATTTATGGTTTTTAAATCATCATCATACCACTGGCACATAGGGCTCAAACTGGCTTTCTGCAGTGTGTCACACCATGTTGTGGATGGATTTTTTTTACATTTTCACGCAATTGTGGAGAATGGCCAAGGGACCAGCCACTCAGATTTTGGTGGTGATCTGGTTCAGGGTTGGGATCCAGTGTTCCCAAATCCGGGAATTTTTGAACTAGATTTTCCGAAGAGTGAGTGAGGCCCAGTTAGCAGTTATTAGATTCATTGTACTGGCCAGATGGCAGCACCGTTCTTGGCGGATGTTTGAGATCTCTGATCTCTGATCACTTCTAGTTTGTAAGACGTTGCTTGCATGTCTGTGAGTCTGGTGTGTATTGCTGTTGGCAGTGAGAGTCGTTATCTGTTGATACTGACTGAGAACTATGCGGCCCTCGGCATTCTGCAGCAAGAACTGCTCAAAATTAAGAATGCCATCATCATCTTTGGCAGCAGCTTTGCAAAAGATCAAGAGTACACTCAGGTTTGTCCCTTGGCCATTCTCCACAATTTCGTTTGATGTGTTAAGTTCACTAATCAGGATGTATGAGTATAGCATTTCACAGTTCACTGAAAGTTTACAAATACACAGAATTTAAACTTGAAATGTAACACATTCTATCTGATAAGCTGTGATTATGTTTAGGATTGTGGTAGGCATATAGGATGTCAACATGAAAATGAATGGTGCCATTATTGTTAAACATATTGGACAAAAAGTGAAATATTGTTTATTTCCAGTAGAGCTGTCAAGGCGTTAATGTTTTTGACGCATTAACGCAGTGCGTTAATTTTTTTAATGCATTAATTAAGGCGTAAATTAACGCACCCAGTCCTGTCGAGATGGAGAGTAGGAGGTAAATTACCCCGGGCCCGAGACGTTTATGCGACTCGCCTGTAGGATATAGAAAGTCAGAAAAATAAAAAAAAGTTTAGAAAACACATATAATTTTTATTTTTTAAACGTATTTAGACTATTTACTATTCAACTATTACAGTATTTTTATTTTGTATATCATCTCTTGTCTATCATAGAGTCCATCATTTTGTGATGGACTCTATTGGGTTACGCTTACGCGAATTGCTTGCTTACTCTCTTTTGTCAGTTTCGTGCGTATGTTTGTATGTCTGTCTGTCTGTCTGTTCATTTGTGATTGGTGAATATTAGAAATCTATTAGCCTGTCAATGAAATAAGTAAGTAATTGTTTATTTACAGTAGTGATAAAACGAAAACTAGTTTAGTTACTTGATTTCAGGTCGACGCAGCCTTCTACCCTCCGCGGGACGGTAAAATGAGTAGTAACTCATTTACATGGGTTATGGAAGGTGGGGACCTTGGTACAGCTGACTGGGGTTGCCTAGCCGGCTGCTGCACCAGCCTGTGTCTGCAGGCTGCACACGGTGGCCGTGCGGCAGGCGGCTCTGGTTAGTGACGAAAGCGCATTAGAGGCGTGTTTGCGACGATGCGCTATACAAATTGATGACCTTTACCTTTTTTACCTTCATTCGATTGTCATATAACTGCAGTTTAATGGAATATCCGAACTTTTGCTGCACAGAATTTAGCAACTGAATGAAATAAATTTACGCGTGTGCATTAATTTTTTTTACGCGCGTTAATTTTTTTAACGCGCGTTAATTTTTTAACGCACGTTAATTTATTAATGCATTAACGCGTTAATTAACGCGTCAACTGTGACAGCTCTAATTTCCAGGTGTGTCGAAACATCAATCGGATAAAGGTGTGCATGGAGACTGGGCAGACAGTCATTCTGTTGAACCTGGAGAATCTCTATGAGAGTCTTTATGATGCGCTCAACCAGGTCTGTCCAACAAGTCATTTATTTACGTATTTTTCTCGTGATTTTTATATCTAAATGTTGTACTTGTATTATTACCATTAGTTCTAGACATTTTTAGTTGGATATCGTGAGGGCAGCTTGCCTGTAAAAATATTTCTTCATAGTTTTTTTTTGCTGTTTATCAAATTTTGTTAATGGTTTAATTGGCGGATAGAATGAAAACCAGTTGTAGTACTGTACTACCGGTGTCTGTATTAATTCAATGGAGCAATAATCTGTCCGTCGTTTGCTTAGCCTGTCACTGAACGTCAGTCTTGGTTTAGTTGGTGTTGTTGTGGCTTGTTGTAGTATTACGTCAAGTTTGGTGATCAGCGCTTTGTCGATCTCGGTCTTGGCACTCAGCGTGTCAAATGTCGTGTTCATCTCAATTTCAGGTATGCACAACTTGCTTCATTCTTATATCGACTTCTGTTAATTTTTTATGTTCCTGTTGGTAGTTAGTTTCAGCATTTTTTTTCAGTGTGTGCTTGCAGCCATATTTACATCATATCAATTTACAAACAATTAAATTCATGCAATAGGTAACATGCAAAAACGGCTACTATATTTATGGTGCGTTACGTACAAAACTGTCACTTATAAAGCGTCATTGAATCAATAGCAGACTTTATACAACATTCTGATAATGATGTCCGTCGTTCAAGTGAGTTGTTTTGTTCATTTGTGTTCATTCACTGTGGTTTTTGATCTAATGCTGTAATGTGAGTTAGGTTGTTCTTCATTAAGGTAAGTTTTTGTACGTAGTATATTTGGTTAAGGTAGTTGTTTGTGCGTTTACGTTAGGCTGATTGTCGTTGCTGAGAAGAAGGTGGTATATGACAAGTTCCCAATTCCTCTGATAAATCGTCTGGAGAAGCACTTCCTAGCGATGGACACTATGTTGACTGAAGACCAGCGTCAGTTGGCTGATCAGTTACAGCGATGGGCCGAGCAGTTCTGTTACACAGGACAACGTCAGATGCACCATCGCAGAGCCAATAGGTATTTACGCTAATTTTTTAATTATTTTTTGTCACTTTTTCTTCTTGATGGTGAACTCCGTTGCCTTACTGATGACTTGGCGCCAAACGTCCTTATCTTTTGTCTTCCTCCAGGCAGTGTGAACTTCTGGGGCTGAACATCTTCATCAACTGTTCTCAGCCAGGTGGTTCTTAGGCGTCCGGCCAGTCTTTTCCAGTCGGCTGTTGGTCACAGTGTAGCGGCTTTAACACAGTGATGGTCTTCCTCTGGGGCTATTCGAGCCAGGTGTCTGAAGAACCTCTGGCAGTGGGACTTGACCATTTCAGAAACTGTTGAGCAGCCAGTGACGCCTCATTTGTGGTGTGCCTGGTATATGGTATCTGTAGAATATTCCGCAAGCAACAAGATGCTTTGTGATAGTATTGGTGATGGGCCATGTCTCACATCCCTAGTGTGACTGTATGAAGGAAACATGTCTTTTAACTTTTCATCAAGAGGTGTAGCATACTTGAACAAAAGTTTATCTTTATTTTCATGCACATGTAATTGCCAGCTTATAAAAATTGTGCTCCAGCAATCTGCAAAGGTTTTTTAGGTAAATCATTGAAAGACCCAATCTAATCTGCATGCATATTAAATGTCTTGTTCAGCCTTTAATTACATTCGTTGTGATGGTAGTTGCACTATGAATTTTATTCCTCTGATTCAGATCTGTTGCCCACTTTAAAGGTTACGTCTGCAAGCTTTAGTCCGATCCACAAAGTGACATTATATATCCATGCTGTTTTCTTGCTTTCTTCTTGTCTTGTTGCCAAGCAGAGTCCTTGGAATGGTACCTTTTCCCAGAGATTTGTCTTCACTTCACGTGATGCATTTCTGCTTTCTACATTTGCTAGGTGTTGACACCGTCTTGCCTGCTCTAAGACCCATGAATTTGTTTTTTTTGCCATTTACAATACTTGTATAATGTGTCCATCTGTACTAAAAAAAGGTCAGCAAAACAGAATGTTTAATGTAGTGAACGTCGTGCTTGCCTACTGTTAATTTCTCAGTGCATTGTGTATTGGTTTCACTGTTTTATGTTTAATGTTCTGCAGTCAACCGGAAGTTGGTGACGTGTTTATTGGTTACCATGCTGATACAGCTGCTAGCGTTATACTTCAAGTCAGCCAGTCACACATCACTGAAGATGAGCTGCCAGAAGAGCAGGTTATAAATTTTATCTACTCAAGATTTATTGCTACTAGTTTTCGTTAACATCATTATGGGTTACTTTTGGATGATAAGGACAGCAAACCTCACATTCTGCATGTAAGAAGTTTTCTGGCGTTTAATAAAGTTACTTCTGGGAGATCGGGCCTAACCTGGACTATCTCCAGAAAAATTGACCTGTTAAACAAAGATCAGCAGTTCTGGTTGAAGTACCATTCAGACATGTTTTTTTGAGAATCACTACTTGATATTTGCAGTTATAAGTAAGGTATTGTTTGCATTTTCTTTGTTTGTATTAAATATTTGATGTTTTTTGTAATACAATATTCATAATACTAGAAATGGCAGCGTTTATGCTACTGTCATTATGGCACAGTCATTGCGAGAGTTTATCCGCTTTATTTGATGAATGCAGAACAGAACTCTGCCATCACTTGTTTTTTGCCCAGGCCATTTGGCTCAATGCATAAGTCTGCTTACAGGCAGCTGTTGTGATTGCATTTATTCATTGCTACTCTTTTGTTAAGTATTGGCAGTAATGTTAACAAGGACTTGAGAGCCAAGGACCAGGACCAGGACTTTGTTTGTTGCAAGAACAAGAACAAGGACTTCTGTCATTTTCTCAATTTAATAGCAAACAGAAAAGTGTCATTAGTTTGGATACTTGTCATTATAAAATGCAATATGACTAGATATTTATATTATTCCACATGATGCGGTTTCACATTTAAGGCAATGTCGCCAATGTATGAAATAAACGCGACTAAAACCTGCACAAAACTGATATAATATGACAACCAAATGCTGTCATATTGTGTGGCCATCCACCTTAGACTAGATGGTGCAATGGCAGTTTTAACCTCTAAGCTAAAAATTTCCACGTCGGCTTCTTCTGTTCCGAGAAACGTTCAAACCAATGTTGGTTTTCTTGGCCCTTGAGTTAGGAGCAGTTAAGTACGGGACAGAGACCAACAAATGGGCAGACTCGTATTGCAGCCTACCAGGACTGTAGCACAATAAATAGGCCTAACATAAAACTACCTGAACGCAAGATATCGAAAAGTTTTCGCTATTCTGAATTGACATAGACCTAATGTATGTCACTGAATGAAGAAACTCGACATTAGCCAAAGTCACACTCTGTATTGTGATTAGCCATCTAGCAAGCTGATGCATCATCTACCCAGAACTAAGACCACCAACCAGCATGCAGCACCGTCAGTCACAACATCAAAGGGCTGCTATTCAGGGTGTTCACGCCCTGCGGACAGGTGAATTGCAGTCAGATACGAGACGAAGACAAGGCTGTAAATCTAAAGACAGCGGAAATGCGTGTTGTCATAAAACAGCATGTAGTCACTCTAGCAGCCTATTTTATTACATGCAGTCAGTCACAGGGACACCATGTCCATACAATAGGTCTCTGTGATATAGCCAATAGTCTGCACTTATGAAAAAATTTATGAGATGCAGATACAAATTTTTGCTTAAAAACGAATTTCAAGGACTTTGTCAAGGTCTTAACCTCAAGGACCAGGATAAGGACAAGGACTTGAGCGCCAAGGACCAGGACCAGGACTTTGTGTCAAGGACAAGGACTTAAGGAGTCCTTGAGGACAAGGACCAGGACAAGGATTAACATCACTGGGTATTGGTAGTATAATTAATTGGCTTTTTCTGCGTTGGTAGATATTGGACGAGGCGAAGCGAACGTTGCTGCAGTGTGCGACGCCGGAGTCTATCGTACGTCTAACCAACTCAGCGCTGGCCGTGGCATCTCAGGACGAGATTAAAGACATCTACTTCAGGGAGCAGTGCCACGAAAATATCTTTGAGTTCTTACATCACATCTTTGTGAAACAGAAACCAACAGACACTTTACATTTGCAGGTTTGTCGCTGTGTTAATGTCAAAGTGATACATCTGTGTCTAAGTGATGTGTATTTAGTCTTAATGAGATGAGTTCTTTAATATCAGACCATCTTTTGTTAGAAATCAACCTGTTGAACCAGTCTTCATGTAGTTATGTTCAGTGCACTGTATCGGTAGTAGAATTTGCTTTTTTTAAATACAACAGGTCTGTAACTTGTAACATATTTATTTGCACAATGGCACATGAAAAGATTGTTTGTTTACTGTACACTGTATACTGTGTTAGATGTATTTAATCAAGAATAAGATATACACTGTGTTTCATAAAAAACCGGACCCCTAAGGCAGGTTGGCATAAATTTATCAAAATAAGTTCGCCTAAAATGATTTTTCACACAGTGCACTGCCATTCAGTTGCGGATTCATTGTGCTTGAAAAGTTTGGTATGGGCCGAGTACCAGCTGCACGGTTTCCATGGCAACAAGAGCAACTTGTTAAGGTCTGGGCTGACTTGAAACAGACGATTGTGGACGAGGCCATTGACCAGTGGAGGAAACGACTCGAAGCCTGCGCCAAGGCCAAAGTACAACAGTTTGAACATTCACTGTAACTTTAGTTGTACATGTAGATTGCTTGTACCAACGTTTTTTTCGATATTAAAGCCATTTTCTTGAAGTTATAAGAAAAAGTTTCAGGGTCCGGTTTTTTTATAAAACACAGTGTATTTGTTATGAGTCTGGCCATAAGGCATCAATTTTTTTCAACATTTGAAGTTACCAATGACGACATTATGTGTTTGATCTGCCGCACTAGCTGAGTTCTTTTGTGGTTCATAGAAATGCAAGTCGGCCTCAGAATGCTGAAAGTTGCCCTGTAGTTTGCTTGTTCTGAAGCTAACCATATGTCACAAGTAGTGTAGCATGTGATGTTGCTTTCATGATTACAGTTACGAATTCACTGTGGACTGTATAAGTGAAAGAACTTTGAAAATAGGTCAATATTTGATACAGGTGTGGCAAAAACTTTGGGTTTGCTTTGCGTTAGTCCACTCAGTGAATGGTGGTTGGTATCATGCTGCGGTTGCAGGTGACAACGCACTCGCGTCTGTTGATAGCGAGCGATGCCGTTCAGCTTGCAAAGCTGATTGGGCTGAAACGCGATGCTGTCATACTCCGCTCACTGCAGGCTTTTAACACCGAACAGCAGTTCTGCACGATGCTCAAGTATGGGCATTATTATTCCCTATTGTCTTTATATATTTGTAATGTACAGGGTGGACCATTTTGCACCCCCAATCCTGACACTGACCTTTGATGTTTTGAGCAGAACTGCAAATTGGCACACCAGTTACTTTTGCCCTGAGGAACATTCATGCCAATTTAGTTTTTTCTACGCTTCTTTATGTAGGAGCCCGTATGAGACAGTCACACAGACAAATGAAGAGATGGGCAAGATCTGTAATGCAGCCTATATTGCAATGGCCACATGATGACAATGAGTCCGTTGTGAATGATGCAGAGAGATGTTTGAAGTGCAGTCTAGTGCAGCTCGTCTTCTCATCCTGCAGTGCGACTCAGGCGACATGCATTCAGAGCTGATTGCGTGTGCCCGCTACATCATCATCAATGAGCACAATCAGACCATGGCTGAGGACGTCAACTCTGCCGGCATTGGAATTGTACACATGCTGTTCATTGTTCAGCTGCCAAGGATTGCTGGAGGATGCTTCATTGGCTTCCAGGTACATGTTTGTTGTTTGTGGATTTCTTGCAGCTTTGTGTCAAGTTACATAAGCTGACGTGTGTGGGTCTTCCTTCAGTTCACAAAGATTTTGAGTGCCGGAAGTAAACTGGGCTTAAGGCCTGCTGTACTGCGGTATTTCAAATTTACAGTTGCAGATGGAACTCATGGACCTTTGACCACCTCCTGTCTTTGGCCATGTGAACTTTGGTAAACTGCAGCAGATTAAGGCAATGGATTAAAGTGCACTTTTAGGCCTACTATAAATGTGTACTGAATTATTATTTACTTACTTACTTATTTATTATTCACTTTATTCACTTACTTACTTTCTTTTTTACTTACTGATGTATTGTAGCTGTGATTGTAATTGGAATTGCAACTGCTGTTGTAATTATTATGCACCGGTGATGTTTGCTATTGCGCTGGTGTGTGGCTGTCAGGGAGGCTGGACCTGTCATCACATTGATGAACTGCATCCGTCAGAAGACCGACTTCCGTCGCTGGCTGCACTGCGTCAACACTCCGTCAGTTCTCTGTTTGAAGCTGCCGTGAACGCTGATGAACATGTCACAGTGAGTCATTCGAGCGAGGCGATGGAAGTAGAAGGTGCCGAGGAACCGATGAATGTAGATGACGTCGAGAACACTGTCCAGTCTGGTGAAATGATGGACACATCTGAGGAGCCTGCTGATAGCGCTGTTTTTGCCGTAACCAATGCCAGAAGAAGGGAAGCCAGGCAGGCACTGCAGTTTGGTCGAGAGGTTATGGAAGACTGTTCCTCAGCTAACGACCTGCTTGATGTGGACACGATCATTCGTAACTGCATACACTCGGCCATGACAATGATAAAGGATAGGGACAGTTGTCTAGGACGGAAAACCTCCAGACTGCAGCTGTTGCTGTCTTTGCTACCACCAGAGTACACCGAACAACCAGGTACTGGATGACTAGTATGTATACAGTTGAAGATGTTTGTATTACAAGTGTATTCAGAGTGTGCAATAAAATAATTTTTCGCCAGCAATATGCTACCTATGAGGACATTTGCTGAAATTTTGAATTGTTTTTATTAACCGACTATACAACTAAACTGTCATTTTCGTATGGAAAATTTGTTCCTTTTATCCATAACTCATTGTCATCTTTCTTATCCATATTCAGTTTAGAGGCTCAGAGTTAATCTGTTTTATGTCTCAGCATTAATTATTCGTTACTTTTTAAAGTTACATATATCCGTACTGTATTTTTGATTTTTATTTATCTGTTGTGCATTTTGTATTAGCCAAGTCACTGGTTTAGATGTAGATGGTGGATTATGGTAACCAGCTTTAATCCAGCATTATTGCTGAGCTGTATTTGAAATAAGCTTAATTGATCGAAGATGCGTTTTGTTATTCTACTGCACAGTTTATTTGCATGTGTTGTGAATATTGCTGCCACTGCTTGATCATTGAAACAGCAAGGTTTTTACTATCAACATGCGTAATTTGATAGAGGTGCTGCATGTTTCTCCGTAGGTGGCATGAGTTTGATGTCCGTGTTGAAGCGAAGAATTGCTCAGTTGCTGAGAGACAAAGAGGACACGGCAATGACTGCGGCTGTAGCTAACAGTTGGCTCAGCAACGAAGCTGCCTCGTTTCAGGCCATCAACAGAGCCGGCACGTTCAGGTCATTGCTTCACACTGCATTGTTTTATTCTGACATTAAACATCAGTAATCAGTAATGTAGATAAACGGATGCAGGCACGAAGTCCCTCTATATCTGTATCACGATATAAAAGACTCTACTAATAATCTAATAACTTTTTTCGACATACTTCGATCTCTGTCCGGTTCCAGCTAATTCGGCGGTCCAATCATACATAACTTCTTGTTGCGCCCAAAATCTATCAAGCGCACTTTAACTAAATCAATAGACTGTACATCAACTACCCAACTACCCTGTCTCAATTGGTTTCAGCGCAGTTCGCTCTTGAAAAGTGTCTCGCAGCCCAAAATCGCCAAAAAATCCATAAAAACCCCTATTTAAGCATTCAAGGTCATCCAAGGTCATTGAAATCGGTGGCAATCGGGAGCCAGTGTACGACTTCCTATTAGTGATTAATAGTAACCTAGGCTAGTCATCAAAATGACTGTTGATCAGATGATATATCAAGCCAGTCAGCAGCGTGAGTGTCAGCTATGCTCTTCTTGAAGTTCAAACTTCTACACGGTGTTTCATAATGAAGGACCCTTTTTGTTTTTTTCATAACTCACTCGAATAACGACTTATTGGCCAAAAATCGCAAATTTTGCCCCTCTCATTTAGCGCCCTCATTCGGGGTGACCCCCTTCGAATTTATGGAAAAGCTTTACGGTTTTTGAAACTAGTTTTCCGGGCAGCCGACGGTGAAGATTTGGTAATTCTAGCTTGCACCATTTTTGACTGATCCACCCGTGTGACGGACAGACGGACGGACGGACGAACGGTCGGACAGACAGAATTGTGATGGCTAAGACGTGCTGAAAGCAGTAGCTGCTTTCGCGCGTAAAAACCTCAGTCATGTCACCATGCAACCTTCTGTATTTTAGTGTATGTAAGTTTAAAGTGCAGCCGTATCAAGTATCTATAGTGTTTTATTTATTCACGCTCATCACAGGGCGCCAGATGGCACGACCGGTCTAGCTCAGCCGTATTGGCTTAAAATCGCAAATTTTTCCCACCCCCTTTCATTTAGCGCCCTCGCTCAGGGTGACCCCTTTCGAATTTATTAAAAAGCTTTGCAGATCTTGAAACCAAATTTTTTGCAGGCAGCAGATGATGAAGATTTGGTGATCCTAGCTTGCATCATTTTTGACTCATCCACCCGTGTGATGTGATGGACGGACGGACAGACGGACAGAATTGAGATGGCTAAGATGCGCTACAGCAGTCGTTGCTGTTGCACGTCAAAATGTATTGTCTTCTAGCATTCAAATACCATCGATGTGATTTACATGGCTGCATTAATCATTATGCTTGCTAATGCATGCTGTGTCACGTACAATCAACTCTATGAAACTCCAGATCTGTACATTATAAGCACTAGTGATTGATGCGATGCAAGGAATTCAGTGTTATGTTGCATATGCAGGGTGGGCCATAAAAAAGGTGGCACTTTACTTTTGTCCATATCTTCGCCAATTATTGGCCAATTTTCAAAACTCTTTCACCGACACAATCTGCGGACAATTTGCAATAATGTGATTATCATATATCCCACCACACCGTAAATGCGTCTCTACACTATTTTGTAAAATATGAATGAAATATGCTTGTATAATGATAATAACAAACAAACATTTCAGTAAAATTGAAAAAAACATTTTAGATCAACGTTGCGGTGAATGATCTGTAGGTCTAACTCTGTGGCTCTAACACAGTTTAGTGACATATGGATCATTCACCGCAATGTTGGTCTGAAGTGTTTTTTTATTTACTTAATGTTTGTTATTATCATTAGGTTTTCTTACATTTATTATTGCAAATTGTCCACAGAGTGTGCCACTGAAAAAATTTTTATTGGTCAATAATTGGTGAAGATATAGACAAAAGTAAAGTGTTGCATTTTTATTGCTCACCCTGTATGTAGGCGGTCGTTGATGCAGTATCTAGAGTCTCGAGTGACTCCACTGCTAGCTGGCATTCTTGCGTACATTGACACCAACAACAACTTGGACGTCCTGCAGTCTGCAGTTCGTGCCTCGAACCAGCAGCCGGAGCTTGAGTGGCTTCGTGACATGTGGCTTCAGATGCTGTCTGATAGCAACGTCACGGTGCTTAAGTATCGGTGAGTTATCTTTTGTTTGTCTTGGTCTTGATACTATTAAAGTTTGCCTGTTTTGTGCTCAGTATTTTTGGTTTAATGCGAACAAAGTAGAAAAATATGTTGGGCCGGTGATGTTGATGTGATGAATAGTTTAACCGGGACTTCTTACTTTTAAAATGTAAAATGGATAATTTTTCTGTGGTTGACAGGATGTAGAAATTAATGATTGTTTCCGTATGTGTCTGTTTTGAGGTGGCAGCTAGCGCTGTCAATAAGGTCACTTTCTGTGTGATTTTTTGCTTACAACTTATATTTTCTGATTTGATTTTTACGATGTCTAGTGGAGAAGAGAAGTCATTTGAAGGAAGGAAACAGTGGTTGCCATAACAGCTAATAAATTGGAAAGTAACGATGGTAATTTGATGAATTATAGTAGTTTATTAGTTACCATTATGGCTGATGAGTTGTTGAAAGAATCGTAGACAGTGTGGTAATGAATTGTTACAGAGATCTGCAGTCAGCAACTCAGCGTCTGGAACTGACGGAGTTTGAAGTCAAGTTTACCTCACCAGCAGTTGACAGACCTCGGCTGTCTTTTGCATGGATCATCAAAATGACTGTCGATCAGATGATATATCAAGCCAGTCAGCAGCGTGAGTGTCAGCTATGCTCTTCTTGAAGTTCAAACTTCTACACGGTGTTTCATAATGAAGGACCCTTTTTGTTTTTTTCATAACTCACTCAAATAACGACCAATTTACACAAAATTTTTACCAGTTGTAGCTGAAGAAATAGTAATTCAAAATATTTCAACAAAACATGGCAGTTGATTAAATATTTTTTGCTAGTTGTGACGTAATGCTGACATCATAATGTGTTGTGAATACAAGCTTGCTTGTCTCAACTGGTGCTGTCATTTGCTACCCTGCTTCGTTGGTGAACTAAATTTGGTTCGCTAATGAAAAATGTTTATCTTGTCAGCACTGAGCAACATGGGGAAATGAAATCAGGCGTCTTGCAATCCAAAAATGCAACCACTTTGCAAGGTCGGTGTGCTAGTGCACTGTCTTGCTCGAATATGTGAAAGTCCAGCTATTGCCACAGACACGTAAATGTGATTTCTTTGCACGTTTTTTTGTAACTGTAACTGTAAAACTTTAAAAATTTGTCATCAATGGACCAGATTTTTCACTGTCAGAGCAGGGTAGCAACTGACAGCACTAGTTGAGACTAGCAAGCTTGTACCCATGACATATTATGAAGTCAGCATTACATCATGACTAGCAAAGAGTATTTAATTAACTGCCATAATATATTAAAATATTTTGAATTAGTATTTTTACGCTTGAAAGCAGAATGCTTCGCGCGTCTTTGCCATCGTCTGGGCGTCTGTCTGTCTGTCTGTCCGTCTGTCTGTCACACTCGTAAGCTGTATCAAAACGGTGCAAGCTAGGATCACGAAATCTTCACTGTGGGCTGCCCCAAGGTCTCTAGTTTATCGTGACAAAATTTCATGTCACTGGGTGCAGGGGTTCCCCTCGAACGAGGGCGTCGAAGAGGGGTACCCCCCCTAAAAAGACGTCATTTTGCCGTTATTGGCTCGAATAATGTGAAAACGGTTGCAGATAGGTACATAGATGCTGTTTATCATAACAAGCACTGGTGGCAGGCTTTTTGGATTTACCAACATCGATGACCTTGAACGACCTTGAACACCTCAAAAAGAGGTTTTTAGTGAATTTTTCGCAATTTTTGTATGCAGCGCACGTTTCAACACTGAATTGCGACGAATTGGCTGGAGATAGACCAAGACAACCTGCACATGAAATTTTCAGCATTCAACGTAGATTTTAGCAGTCCAAGTCCCGACCCCCTAGGTTCAAGGAGGCCGGCGCAGGCGGGCCACAAAGACAGCTACCCCCCTAAAAAGTGGTTATTTTACCGCTATTATCGCGTGTAGCGTGAACCTGGTTGCAGATAGGCACAGACATGCTGCTTATCATAACAAGCACTGGTGACAGGCTTTTAAAAT
>Ga0209367_1004791_pt1 | contig 18770 bp, 13 predicted proteins | sample WorMetLIZISLAND2_FD_187412 | JGI IMG/M metagenome (GOLD analysis project Ga0209367, IMG submission 187412) | Marine gutless worms symbiont microbial communities from Max Planck institute for Marine Microbiology, Germany - Olavius geniculatus... ... | reverse complement strand
GGCAGGCGGCGGTGGTGACTAGATAGACGCAGGTGCAACGCGCACCGGTGCGTGCGTGCGTGTGCCTCCGTCCAACTGATGTCTACCGTGCTGGCGGGCGCTATGTTATCACCACCGACCCGCCAGGCGACACCGACCGACCGACGGGTACAGACAGCGCACCGGCTCCGCGACTTACCGTTCGAGCGATGCACTCTCTCCTGTCCGAGCGGACGGCGGATCGATCGATAGCGCAGCGGTGGCGCACTCAGTCGGCCGGGGCGGGCGAGCAGCGCTAAAGTCCAGAGCACTGCACGGCGCCCGCTGCATGCCTCGCTGGCGCAGTACGGTCGTCGGTGCATCTGTCTGTCGACGAAGCGAGGACTGGAGCCTGCCAGCACAGTGCGCATAGCGCCACGCCGCCCCGCGCTGTGCGCTCCGATGCTGAACGGAGTGCGCTCTCGCACCACGACCAAGCAGCAGCAGTAGCAGCAACGTCACTGCCTAGTTCTTGGTGTCACAATTGATCCACGGGCACTGGACATGCTTACAACCTGTGATCGGCTGTGTCAGGTGATGATGTACGCGCTGTGAGAGACCGTACGTTCTCTCGTGACACACGGCACACGAGCACACAGCAGCAGCAGTAGCAGCAGCGGGAAACCGGTAGGACATCGCCGCCGACGCAGAGATGTAAGCGCCTACTCTATGTATACTGCTGCAAGCCTGCACCCGCGACTGTAGTGTAGTGAGCCTCTATAGACGACGATCAGTACCGCAGTCGCCAGTGGAGAGAAACTGAACGGCAGTCTTCTTCGTATATAGTAGGACCTAACTTGTTGACGTTGCCGTCTACTGCAGATATAGGCTCTAGAGGTATCATCTTTTTGCACTTTAAAAATTTGATATGTAATACGTATAATATAGGTATAATATGTATCATATAAACTCTACAAAATAATCTACGTAAATATTTGCCGTGTGGATGTCGCTACTCGTAACCTTTTCAGCGTTTCACAACTCTGTCAATTAGTGATGCGCTAGATGTATATTAAATATTTTAAACTTGACATGGCTTTAAAATCGCGATAACTAAACCAGGTCATTGTTTAGGCGTGACAAAAATAAGTAGATAGACGGTCGCATAGTATGCCGGCACTGGGCTGACATTTTTAAAGTTATTGATGTTTTTCCTGTTGTTACGTTGCGGTGAGACGCTCGACTTAGGCCGTGGTTGCATGCACGTAAAACAAAAAAAACATTTGCGAAACTAGAAGGCGCTCGTGAGACTGCATATCTCCGCAAATGTAGAAGTTTTCACAGAAGGACGCCACCGTTCCTGCCGGTTGTGTGTGACACGTAGAGATGATAATGAGCCATCGTGTACACAGACTCACACACGGACAGAACGACCAATCTCATAATCTTCTCCTGTTCTCCAATGTCCACTTCGTTGCATTTGCGGAGATAAGTATTTTGCTTGTGTTTTGTGTTTTATCCTACGTCACACACGTACGTCGTGCATGACTATCTTTCTCTTCAAGCCGTGCGTAAAGTCTTCTCAAAAATCGTAAAACATTTCGCACATATTTCAGCGTAAACTGTGTGCATACATTTCGAACGTTAATGCGTGTATAATAGGCATGAAAGATTTGCGCATTTGCGCGATTGTATTTTTGTTTTGTCTGTAGGTGCAGCTTTAAACTGCCGTACAGTTGGCGACACGATATTTCTTACTGCTTGATGAAGGCCAAATTCCATTGAGTTGACTTTCACCGAAACTTCCCCGCGGGGAAGTTTCGGTAAAAGTCGGCGTAATAGAATGTGGGCTTAAGATCACTTGGACAGAAAATAGCTGTTGTAAAATTTCCGAGACACATTTTGTTTCTTTACAGCGCATTAACGCGGCGAGACACTGGACTGAATGTCGGACCTCGGTGAAGACTCGGCGACACCTGGCGGTGGTCAGTCTACAGTGATGACCATGACGTCATCGACAGCGACTGCAGTGACCAGCAGCGAGACAGTGGCTGCTCTAAGCACTACTGTCCAGTCAGCGGCGCCACCATCATCATCATCAGCAACAGCAGCAGCAGCAGTAACAGCGTCGGCAGACTGTTCACACGGTCCATCCACAGACGATGCGGCGCCACCGCCTGACAACGACAAACACGCACCTGTCGTTGCCATTGGAGACGTGACGTCACAGCCGATGACGTCACAGACGCCTCCCGCTCCCGCCAAGTCGCAGACGACCGGTCGCAAGAGATGCCGACCTACTGAGGTTCGATGTTTTAATGAACAAAGACCGAAGTAATTAAGTATAAGGCAAAATCGCTGACTGGTGCTGCCACCTGGCGATTCCTAAGTATTTTTTTGTAATCTGGAAGCAATGCATGTTTCGGCTATGGTTTAACATCCCAAATCTCCCCTTTTCCATGCACGTCAGGGACCACTATCCAACACAAGGTGTCATCGGACTCCACAAACGTCGTCTAAATTTGTCGAACAGTTTAAGCATGCAGGGTACACGAATGTGACAGATGACAGACAAAGAAAAAGAAAAAAATGAACAAAATCAGAAAAGCCAATCGAGTAATCAGTGCAATTTGTTGTATACTGGCTTTTTGCATTTCAGATCAATAAATGGAAAAATGTGTGACATTTGTTTCGAATTTTCAGCGAAAAAGTCACAAAAAAGAAAACCGTTGGATATGATAAAACTGACAACAGAGTGTGATTTAGATGGTGATTGCATTGCATGTGAAAGTAACAGTTTGCCAGTGTTACGACTCAATTACAAAGCAACTTGGTAATGTCACGGTTAGGACGCTAAACTTATGACCAAAAGGTCGTTGGTTCGACACTTTGACTTCTGGTCAAGTGGTTACTACCCAAAAAAGGTGAATGTCTACAGACAGGTAAACCACATCCGTATATAACAACACCGAGATCAACTCAGCCCTCTATTCCGCCGGGGTAGGTAAACCGAGTATCTGCCTGTCTAACTGAGATTAAGGCGGGGCGCGTTCATGCCCGTGCTGGGTGGCAGGTAACACTGTAAGTAAGTAAGTAAGTAAGTAAGTGAATATTTAAAGTGCACAATGTCAGCCAGTGGCCGAATCTGAGGCACTGTATGATCCTATATGGCAGGTGACGCTCCGTAGCCCTAAAACGGTTTTCCCATAATAAGCTATAGGCTACGCACCCTTTAGCTCTTTAAAACGGATGTGGCGGTGATGTTTGAATGCTACAGGTTGCAGCGGCTGCAGGAGCAAAGAAACAGACGCAGGCGAGGTCGAAAGATGCCGAATACGACAAGCCGCCAGCAAGTCGACGTCATGTCAAAGATTACGATCCCGAAAGACTCAAAGCATTCAACGTAAGCTGTTTGCCTGATCCGCTGTTGAGCTAGAAATGCCTTCTGTGGCATGCTGTAGGCCTCTCTGTTTCAGTGCCGTGCATACAGTTGCGTTTAACTCTGTTTAAAATTTAAGATTCAGTGTTCATAGGACTAGCGCTATGTTTTGCTGTGGTTGTCAATTTTTGAACGAGAATGTAAAATGGCCCAAAACAGGGCAGAACTTGTGAGATTTTGTTCCCGAAATGAACCGGAACTGAATGCAAATGGTTGTGTTTATGTTGTTGTTGTTGTTGTTGTTGTTGTTGTCACAGATGTTCGTGCGGCTGTTCGTCGACGAAAATCTGGACCGCGTGTCGCCGATCTCGAAGCAGCCGAAGGAAAAGATTCAGGCGATCCTCGAGGCGTGCGACAGACAGTTCCCGGAGTTCCACGTGCGCTCGCGCAAGCGCATCCGCACCTACCTCAAGTCATGTCGGAGACTGCGCAGATGCAAGGACCTCCCCGACTCGCCTCAGGTAAATGTCTGTCGGACTCTTTCTAACGACCGCAGACTGCTGTTAAAAACCATAGCAGTGGCGTCGTGACAGGGAGGGAAGGAGAGGCGGGGGCAAAAATACCCGTAAATTCTTTTTTGTTAATTTTTTTCAAAAATGCAAAATTTGTACTCGAAACTTCTATTTTGGAAAAATTACTGGTAGGCAAACGTAAAATTTTGAGCACCTATATCGTAATCTGGACCGGACGAAAATTGACGAACATTGCAGCGTAGGCCTATGTCGAAAAATTACAACTTTCTTCCCCGCATACTTTTTTAAAACTCACGACGTTACTTGTCAGTCTCTTTCTGTTAATTTTTATCCTGAAATACAAAATTTTTGTCTAAAAATTTCGCATTTTGGAGAAATTAAAAATAAAAACAAATTTTAGCATTTCCTCTGTTGGAAGTATGCAGCTGTCTGTCAAAAAGCTGCACTTTCTTGCCTCGTCGCCAACTTTTTAACCCGCGACGCAGCTAACAGCATGATGATAATTTTGAAGGTATATTTTCAGTAGGATATTACCGGTTTGTTCTTAATGCCGCAGTAGATTTCACTGTTGTTATTACACAGGGATCAAACCGCGTTATGCATTTGCTTGCGATAGCAAGGCCTTAGTTTCAGACAGCGTGTCGTTGTGCCACAGCCGACGTGCGTGCGGCGTTGTCCAGAGTTCGGCATCTTCAGATGGCTATAGGTCTATCTCGGCAACCGAGCATCGGATCCACGTTGTGTTTGGTTCTAGGGTATGGTATTCGGGGTAGGCGGATCCAACGGTTACGTGCCCGATGACGTTACGTGACCCCAAAAGGTCAAGGTCGTGACCCCAATGTCTTTGAGGCCGCGCATCTGTATAACCGTGCAAGATAGACACATGGTCACCATTGATCACGAATAGGAAACCACATATGCGGAGTCTATTGGTCACGTGGCATTTGATCAAAGTCTTATATAGGTTACGAAAACTTGACCTCACCCAATGTCACTTGTCTCGTACGGCTATAAGCGACCCTTATTTTCAGACAGCGTGTCTGTGGGTGTCTGCGTTTCTGCGTTTGCTGTCTGTATGTCCCCAGTCTGAACGCATAACTGCGATCGCTAGTTGTTGCAAGCCACGTCGCCTACCGGCTTGTCTAGATATTTTCGTGTTCGAGAGAATGATCACCGTGGTTGGTCTCTATCTTGTGTGTGTGTGTTGTTCACTAGGCTCGGCAGATGGCGCTGCCACATTTGACGTCACCGGAAGCTGAATCGATCTTGGCTCAGGCGTGCGAGAACGAGAGTAACAACGCCAAGCGCATGCGCATTGGACTCGACGCTCTGTCGGTCTGTCTGTCATAATAATTTATGCCAATTTATACTGTAATACACTATACTGTAATAATCAAAATTGTTTTTGTCATAACTTCGTCAAATTTACATCAACTTTAATAATTTTTGGCACAGAAATAGCCAGGACGATAAGATTATGTAAGGTGCACTTATTTACCATCTCACATAATTTACAGTATGTCAACGCACTACCGTGTGAAACATACATGCTCCGAATTTTTACATTATGCGGTGATTATTTGTATCATTTGCTTACCTTTGCCTCATCAGTTCGCCAGAGAGTACCACGTAGTTTAGTAATTTTGTGATATTAAATATTTTATGCTAAAAACAGCAGACAACAAAATGGCTGACTGAGGAGCTTAAAACACGTCTAATCGATAAGTGAATGCCGTTTGATTAGTCGTTTGTTGATTCCGCTATCAGCCAGTGGCGTTGCATCTAAGCAATTGTCTTTGTATGCGGGGCCCACTTTGGACATAAATTCTGATGATTTGCAGGCGAGTTGTTATACAAACTTATGGTTCTGCTGAATAATTTACATTGAGATTTATTTTGTGTTTAATTAAGTTTACTTGGAAAATAACACAGCGTTATGCAACAAATTGGAACATCTATGTTTCACACGGTAGTGCGTTGACATAAATTAGGTGGGGTAGAAAGTGAGTGCACCTTGCATAATCTTATCGTCTGGACCATCTTCCTGCCAAAAATTATCAAATTTAGTGAAAAATTGACAAAGTTATGACAAAAACAATTTTGACTTTTTTTCCTGAGACACGGTATATATATAATTCATAGGCTACTACTGTTTTTGCCCACTTCCCTGATTGTGGAAGCATAGGGGCCTACAACGCTATAGGGTCTAACAAAAAAGTATCGGCTTTTCGTGTTCAATTGTTTGATTCCTAATTGCGTGCAAGTTAACAGTAAGTGGTGACCCTGGATTACAAAACTGCACTGTCCGGGTTTACACGATGTTGGTATATGCGTCGTCGTTACAAGTGTTGTCATTGTGTTGTGCTGCGAATGCAGGCTGCGGAGATGGCTCGAATGACAACGTCATCACCAACGACCACTCCACTACTGATGACGCACGTCAAGGCGTCGCCCTCGTCAACCGACACCGCCGCTTCTCAGGAGGCTAGTTGCTGTACTAGGGAGAAAACGTAGTTAATATGTTCTCCGTAACTTATGTAACTTACTTATATCTCGTAAGCCTCTTATATTCCAATACTTCATAGGCTATTTTAGCACGCAATATTCATTATAACTTTTATTAAGCTCATTCTGTGCATCAGCGTAAAAAAACAAAAAGTATGTCGCTAAAATTATTGTACACTGTTTATTCACAGTCACTCGTGATAATTAAAGTCGTCAAGAAATAAAAAAAATAATTGTTGTCACCGAGCGTGTTTTTTCAGGCTCAAAAGTCAAAATGCACTCAAACCCGCTTTGGCCGGGCTCTGCCCCGGACCCGCTGAGGAGCTTAGGTGGGTGGGGTAACGGTGAGGACTTAAGACTCACGATCGAGCGGTTGTGGGTTCGTCTTCCGGTCGGGTCGCTCGCCATCACGTGAATGGATGAAGTTGCAATGGACGTCAAACATCAAGGTCAACTCAGCCTTTCATCCCTTCGGGGTAGGTAAATCAAGCACTGGTCTGTCTGACGGGGCGCATTCACTCGTATCGGGTGTCAGGTACCACCTGTGATCCGTATGACAGGTGACGCTCCGTAGCTATGAGACGGGTCGCCATTACGAGCTATAGACTACCTTTAACTTTTGTAATCTTCAATTAGGTGCCTAGTGTCCTGGGATCTCCAAGTTCCCTCTACAGATGGCGAAATGATACCTGTCTCCATTTTCAGGTGAGGTCCGTTTGTTTCTAGGACGATGACGACCAACCGCTGGAACTCACCTCACACGCGCGCCTCCTACCGGCGTCCACGTGTACCACCACAACGACTACCACAGCAACAACCTCTCCGGTGCCACGTACAGCCGGGGACGGTCTCATTCCAGCGGCGTCCCAGTCTCAACCCCACGCAGCGACACAGCAATTGGCGGCACTGGCTGGTAGCGCGTTACGCTGGACCGGACACGGATATGAGATGATTTGTCCTGCCGCCGCGGCTGCTGCTGGTCCAGCTACCGGCATCCTCTTCTCCGCCACCTACTGCGACCCCACTAGTGTCCTCATGCAAACAGGTAGCCTACGAACTTCATGAATATACAAACAGGCAAGCCCAGAGTCCCCCAACTCCGGACTACGCCTGTTTATTGTTTGTTTTCGCGGATTTGTTGTAGGCCTAAGCTTACAATGTCATGTCGTACGGCAAGTTCTACATATCCCGTTCTGGTTTTAACCTTAGAACATCTTATAGGTAAAAAATTTTAGGAAAATCGTCTAGGATAGACTTTGGAATTTTTAAATAAAAAATTTCCGAGAAAGCGGCGCGCGGGCCCAAATTTTGGTATCGTTTATATCTGTGCGTACTGATCGTGTTGGCTTATGCAGTCGACAGTCAGTGGTGTCTGTGGAATAATTATAGGCGTATATGCTAGACCACTAGATTTCCGGAGTGTCCCGATTTGCTTAGCAATCACTTACTTATACCTGTATGTGAATCTGAGTCAAAGCAGTGCAGCATGGGAGGCGCTAGGAATCTGAAGCTGGGGGCGACGGGGGCAAAGGACAGGGCACAAGGGGCCAATAAATTTTTTGTGTGGACCAAATGTCGACCTTTATTCAGTTGTTGTGTGCATCGAAAAGATGTAGCGGGGTACAGGGGCCTAGCACTGGTCGGGGACCAGGGGGGCTTTGCCCCCTAAAGCTGAAACACTTTTAGCTATTGGACGTGCAATGGAAGCCGCAACCTTGCCTGCTTTTTAATATTTGGAAACGCAAAAAATCACAGATATCTGCGTTGTCGTGCAAAAATGACGTTTATATCTGGTTACCAGAGGGCACTTTATCTCCATCAAATTTTTTCCTGGGGTAGCCTGGGGCAAGGGCAAGAGCACGGAGACCTCCCCTACCCCCTTCTCTGGCGCCGCCCATGCAGTGCAGACGACATTGTTTGCCATGTATTTAGCACCGACAGATCTGCGTATCAAGAAAGACCCACACAGTGCGTCATCATCATCATCATCGTCAGCAGCAGCAGCAGCAAGTGCGTGCTGTGGCGGCGAGTCGACAGTTGCTGCTGCTGCCATAGCGACGAGCGCTGTCTCAGGTGTGACCCAGCTGTATACCATCTTTTCTCTGCCCAGTATGCGGATTCCAACTTCCGGTTACTCGTAGTCACCTGCGGGCTAATTGCTTAGATACCAGAATCAGCTCCGGCCCCTATATGGTGGTATCGAGTAGGCTACAGGATACCCTTTTACCATGCCTGTGTAATATTTAATTGTTGACGATCCTTCTTTTTCTCAACTGGTTGAAGACATGGACGATAACTTATTTGCAAAGATACAGTTCAATCCACATCACGTTCTGTACAAACTTTTACCTGAGAAAACTGATCGCACTTACAATCTCCGACCACGGAGTCATTCTTTCACATTATCTGTCAAGACTGATAGTAGAAATTACATAAACAGAATGCTGTTCAAAGACATTTATTAGTCAGCAATTTTCATCTAATAGTCACACTACAGTAATAATCATTTGACAAAGTTCTATTCAATGACATTTATCAGATTTTTTATGTCTTTTTTGTGTTATGTATGATTGCATTTTATCAATCTGGTTTATTAAAGAGAGATGATGATGACGATGATGTTTTCTTGTTAAGCTTTGTTCCAAGACTGCCGTAAATTCTCTGGTAAGTTTGCCACGTCTTGCTCACATATTAAGCGTCGTCGCTGCAAATTGTTATTGATATCGGTAGAATTGCTTTAGCATAAGCAATTCCGCCTATAACTGCACATTTTTCCGTAACGTGGTCTGCCTGTCTGTCGTGGTCTGCACACTACCGCACCCTGCTTAAACCGTCCGATGGATTTGTACGCCATTTAGCAAGTACGCTCGTGCGGTCCAATGACACATTGTTTGGTGGGGGTCAAAAAGGGAAGATTTAGGGTCGAACTCCCAGCTGACACATGCAGTTGCAAATTGCTGGCACTGCATGCCACCGGCGAATAGAAACGAGGCGCGATTCAGCTTTTTCCCAAATCATCACTTTGGACTTGTTAGTCCAAAGTATACCGGGTAGTTCCCGGCTGGCTTATATTTTGCTGACGTTTGTTTTTTCGGCGCGAGATCTCCAAGCTCCCTCAGTCGATTGCCGCGAAAGTAACGTTTCGACTGCTGCCCTCTTCGGAACAACTGTCCGCCAGGTGTCGATGCGGCACGAAAGTAACGATGGCGACACCTGGTGGACAGTCATTTCGAAGAAGGCAGCAGCGTTGGCCGAAACTTTGACAAAGATATGCATAACTTATAAACTGCTTGATCGAACGACTGTTACAGCGGCTGGAGTAGGGGAGAGTGTAACGCCGCGTCTAGACGTCGCCGAAGTCAGCGCAATTCGACAACTGATCGCTGGATACCGTGAATCGGCGGCGTTCCTCAGTCGTTCTGCGGACGAGCTCCAGCAACTCATCTTGCACCAGAACAGCTAGATTGCAGCACGCCCCCTCCCGCGATAAAGCCGATAGGGCGTTAAAATTACCGTAAGCTACTTTCGGTTGCAGTCCGTTCCTAAAACATCTGTCCCTAAAATGTATGTTAAAACAACTTAAGAATAACGGTGCATTTGTTCATTCATAGTCATTATTATGACATCCGACAGTATGCAAAATAAAATTACAATATGGAGTGAATAATATAACTCGCAATGCAGCTTTTGCTACAAAGTTTTACTGAAACAAAACTGTTTGCATCTGGTTTGTTACGCTGCAGTATTTTCACTTTGTTTTTTATGAACTGTTGTGTAATCAGCTTATTACGCCGTCACGGACTGTCATTTTTTTACTCCTCGCGCGCTACGTTCCTAACGTCCGACCTCTGTTCCTGGAAGAGCCTTCCTTGAAGAACTATCAACGGCCATATCTCCATAACGGTGCTAGATAGATGCATGATCACTATGGACCACCGATAGGAAGTCGACCCCCGGGGAGTCGAATGGTCACGTGACCGATGACGTCATTTGCGGTGTGAAAAGAAAGGAACTAAAGAGCAGTTTAAAAAATACAGGAGAAAATAATGCGCACAAGGAGTACATCAGATTGGTCACAATCTAAAATATTTCTTGTTCGTATACAAAAATTTCAAAAAACAATATTTCCCCTGTGCCTACTTTTTTGCTGGACTGCAACCAGAAATGACAAAAATTTTATTAGGCCTAGGCCCATTATAAGTGGCTTGGCATACATGTAGGGTAGCAGGCTTACGATCAACAGGTCGAGGGTTCAGTTCTCAATCAGGTCGCTTTCAAGTGGATAGGTGACAGGTGAACTAGGCCAATACTTGGTATATAACCAACCATCTAGGCCAAATTAATTGGCCTTCCAATCTTCTGGGTTAACCGACCCGGTTAGGTAAATATAGTAGGCAGGGTGTCTACAAATCCAGCCTACCAAATTTCCAGGAGATTTCCAGGACACATTTAAAAAACTTCCAGTAGAATTTTTACATTAATCAAGCCTTTTAAGCATTACAATTACATGTACATGTGTTTCAGTTTTAGCTGACAATTACTGGGCAGGGCTGCTAACCCCTGAGATCATAGTGATCCTGTTTACCCAAGGAAATTCCTATTTCCTGTGTAAATAAAATGCGCCTGATATACGAAAATTACACGGCAAGTTATAAAAGTTTTTTAGGAGCACCAATAATAACATATTTAAAACATATTTAATAAAATTCCAGGAGATTTCTAGTATTTCCAGGAGTTCCAGGAGTTGTAGACACCCTGGTAGGTCTCCTGTCTGGTTGAGGTTCACTTCTGTCGGGTGGCCGGTAACACGGTGTGATCCCATACGGCAGGTGATGATCCGCAGCTATGCAACGGATTCCTTTGAAAAGCTATACACATCACTTAACATATTAAACTTTTAAAAAATCGGATCAAATTCGCGTCAGAACGGAAATCCTACTCCTCTCTGAATCTCAAATTTCCAAACGGCCACTTTCGCAGAGACGATGCCTAATTTTAAACTACTCAGAATGTTGTTTTGGCCATGAAGCATTTTGTCCATGTATTTTCCTGCTTTTATATTTATCGCTGTAGAGCAGCAACATGTAGGTAATACAACGTCATCACAATATCCATCAATGCTTGTCTTTCGTTCACGGGCAGTGAAGCTCTGAACATGGCTGTGTACCGTGCATGGGGGATTTAAATTATCACACGACAACAGATATGCGTGAACGTGACAGTAGGCCTACCTCATCAATGCATATCAGTGGCGTCCCGGCAGGGGGAGGCAGGTCCCCTTTTCTAAATTTTATTCCATCGGAAAATTTTCTTGTTGTCCGAAAATTTTATGTGCCTGAGAATCGATTTTAAAAGGATTTAGGGGCAAAATTGAAATTCTCGTAATCTCCTTTGTCGAAAATTTGCAGTTTCCTGTCGAAAAACTGAAACTTCGATCCTGCCCGCTACTCACTTAGCCGATGACGCCACTGGCTGACTGCAATGTACTGTGTAAATAGTAAACGATGTCTGCCGTGCTTCGATATAGACGTTCGGCAAAAATATAGGCCCACAGTGGTGTGAAGTGTATAGGCCTCTCTATACGAGTATGTATAAAAATGCAGTGAGTTATAACGTGATATCAGAATAACGTTTCATTTACTGCTCTTCACAGACAGACCCCGGATATCACAAACCAATAACAAGAGTGTGCACACACGGGGGAATAATACTGGCAGCAAATACTGTCAGTAAGTTGTAAGTATTTATTGGTGAAGACCAGTGTCGTAGTGGCAGGGGGAGACAAAGGTGGGGAGAGAGGAATCTCTCTCCTGTCAAATTTAGGGCTGTTTGCAAATCTTCTTGTCAATAAATTTTCGTCGAAAATGCAAAATTTGTGCTTGAAAAACCATTTTGGGGAAATTTGGGGGGGGAGACCGGCAGAACTGAAATTTTGACCACCCATTATGTCCTCCATCGGAAATTTTATTATTATTATCAGTAGCAGTAGTATTATTAAGGACATTTATATGGCACATTTTTGCTACGCCCCAAATTGTAGCTGTCTATCCGAAAATTCCTGCCTCACTTACTGTACACCAGAGGTCACTGGTGAAGACATGGCATGAAAACATGGCCCTCTGAATAACCAACTATGTTGTGACGATAGTCAAAAACAGAACAACATTATTAGGCCTAACAGCGACAAAACAGATGTAGTAAATAACGCATAAAGGCCGTTACGTCGAGTGAGATATTGGAAATGAAAAATATAATAATACTGTGATTTACACACAACTATAGAAGCTAACAAAGATCTCAACCTTCTGCCGAGAATGGTGCGGCCACCTGGTGAATGCATGCATGGTAGAGAATCCTAGACAATGATCCATAATCCGAAAAATAAGCCGTATCACCACCAAAATAGAATCACTTCCTTCTCGCATAATTTCAACGACATCTGTTCATTTTTCGAGTAATTCAACTAAAGAATAGCAGACTGACCGAAAAACGTAAATTCGTTCCTCACTTTGTGTCGCTGGACATAACATGACAACAACCGAACGTGTATAGTCCAGAGTACAAATGAGTACGTCAGCTAGTAATACTGCAAGTACGTAGCGGTCATAGGCAAAGTGACACTGTGACAGTATAGCGCTGAGTGATGGGACCACAGTTTCCGCCAAAAAACTGTCAGAATTCTGCAGGCCAATCTGCCAAATTCCTTGGCTCAGCGTCGCTAATTTTTCGAGTTTCGTGCAAACTGGCAAATTCAACGGTTTAGCTCAAAAATTCCCTGGTTTGTGGAAAAAGTGGTGGCTGTTCACTGCCTGTTGATGACGTGGAAGAAGACAATGATCTCTGTTGCTGAAACTGGTGATGTGACGTGAATTTGTCTCAACAATACAGGTGATGACTGATGAAGCACGTGATCATATGACAACAGGTAACTGAGCCACAGACTCACACTGCCAACATAATGGAGATAAAAGTTATAGTGACGACAGTCAGACGGCAGGCATTTGAGGTCTTGAGACACTGCACGTCATGCTGCTGTTCCTAATATGAGTCATACGAATATAACACCTGTGACAACTAAGGTGTACATGTATATGATATACAGGTGATGTGACCATAACTACTATAGTGTTCACAGTCGGACAGCGATTGAGGTAATATGGCAGCTCGATTATCTGAAGGTTCGATAGTCCGAAAGGTTTAGGGCTGTTTCCTATACACTTCTACAGACGTTGACTCAATCTCCACATTTTCTCTCTATAGTTAGGGTTTAGGGTTATGGTTAGGGTTCAGGTCAGGGATAGGGTTAGTAAAACTGCATGTCGAACCTTCAGATAATTGAACCTTTGGATTATGGACACACACAACCGAAGTCCTAACGTGCTGCACGACAGTGGCACAATAATGTAATGTTCTTAGCACTGCTGTTGTTGCTAGTTTTATGAGTCACACGATGCAGGTAATACGACAAGTGACAACACAAATGTACATGATATACAGATGATGTGACTATGATGATGAGGCCTATAGTGTACAGAGTCGTACGGCGGTTGAGGTCCTAGGGCGCTGCACGTCGGTACCAGCGTCATGTTCATCCCGTTGCTGCTGCTGCTGCGCCTGCAGCTCCGAGATGTGCTCCAGAAACTATCAACACAAACAAACGCCTGACCTGCTACATGTGAGACGTAATAAAAGGTAAAGTCTTTTCCGAGCCATAAAGAACATAGAGTGGCGCTGATGTCCGTGTCCTTAGCCATCAGCCAGACTCTAGATTACACTGCAAGACCATGGATATGGGACTAGTGCATTGCACAGTGTGCCTGATCACATTCCAGCTTTCACTGGTACTCACTGCGACAACCCATGGAGGGATGGCCAGGCTGAGTTGACCTAGGTGGCTGGTATTGACATAGCGAGATGGTTTACCCATCTGCTGACAGTCATCCGTCCATTGCTAACCAGGCTCGGAACTGATAAACTTTGTTGATATGACCAAGTACGTTAGCAATCAAAACAAACAAGAAATTTGAGCTAATGCTCACGGGACGCGCGAAAGCCTATAGCAGTTCCTGACCGGAAACTGACAGTCTATCTCCAGCCATTTCGTCGCGACTTTTACGGGGGTACCGCTCTTTGATGCCCTCGTGCGCAGGTTTCCTTGAACCTAGAAAATCGAGACGTGGACCGTCGAAATCTACATTCAATGCTGAAAATTTCATATGCATGCTCAGCCTCTCCATGTCTATCTCAATTGGTTTCAGCGCAATTCGCTCTTGCAATTTGTCTCACAGCCCAAAATCGCCAAAAAGTCCATAAAACCCCCTATTTTGGCGTTCAAGGTCATTCAAGGTCACTGAATTGGGCGCCAATCGAGAGCCAGTGTATGACTTCCTATTAGTGGTTAATATTAATTTAGGCCCTTTCTCTCACCGTTACTGAGATACAGCGACTTATTGGCCAAAAATCACAAATTTTGCCCACCCCATCTCATTTAGCGCCCTCGTTCGGGGTGACCCCCTTCGAATTTATGAAAAAGCTTTACAGTTCCTGAAATTACAGTCTTCCAGGCAGCCGACGGTGAAGATTTGGTGATCCTAGCTTGGACTGCTTTTGACTGATCCACCCGTGTGACAGACGGACAGACGGAGGGACGGACGGACAGAATTGCGATGGCTAAGACGTGCTGAAAGCAGTAGCTGCTTTTGCGCGTAAAAAAACAACAACAGAGGCACATAATCAGAAACTCAGTCAGTTTAGTTGGATAAACCCACGTGAAAGAACTACTAAAGTCCACCCCAAACTTGTTCTAATTTTAGTTTTCTGTTTTGCCAATAATCAAATGCTTCATTGCAGTTAAGTTTCTAAAACTTTCAAACGTATGAATTTGCAAGTTGTTGGATATTTATTGGATGTGGAAAATACTATCTAGCCATACTCATTCTACTAAATTCAAACCCATAAAAATCCCAAAACCCATCAAGCTGGGCCTTTCTAGGAAAACTCCAGTTGAACCCCAAAACACAAGAGAACCCACCGGGTTGCATTTTAAAAAGCGAGTTTTTCAATGCTGACAGTTAAGCCCAAATTCCATTACGCCAACTTTCACCGAAACTTCCCTGTGGGGAAAGTCGTGGACACAAATCATGAAAGTCGCGGACACAAACGGTGACAAATCATGAAACCATAAAGTTTTGGTGAAATTTGCTGATACAAATCACGAAAGTTGCGGACACAAATCATCTCGACATGTCGAGATGTTTGCGACAAAGTCCGTGACAAGTCCGTGACAAACCCGTTTGTGTCACTGTAATGGAATTTAATCCACGGGGGAAAGTCAGCGACAAAGTCGGCGACAAAGTCCAGGACAAGTTCACGACAAAGTCGTGGACTTGTCGCAGACGCAAATCATGAAAGTCGGCGACGTGATTTGTGTCGCAGACTTTCATGATTTGTGTCTGCAACAAGTCCGCGACTTTGTCGGGAACTTGTCCCGGACTTTGTCGCAAAGTCGGCGTAATGGAATTTGGACTTTACCCGCTCAGCTCACAGCTGTGTGTGCGTACGAGTGAAGCAAAATGACCATTTATGAGCGTAATAAAATATAATACAATAGAATACAATACAGAATAAATTGATACACTGCAGGGGCATGAAAACATTTGTATGGATTGTAGTGTCGAGTAACAATCAGATCTCTCAAAAGAGTCGGGAAACGTGCTAGAACCAACCAGACACTTGTAGCTTACTTTGATTTGCAGTTGATTTGCTCTAAAAAATTTGTAGAACAGATGCAGAAAAAATTGATGGGATCACAACAAATCAAAATAGTAGAGTTCGGGATTAAATAAACAAGCAAAGTCTTTGTCACTGGGATCCTCAGGTGAGCCATAGTAACAAATTTTATTATATGCTTGAGGAATTCATGCCAAAGCCCAAAGTTAAACATTCTTTGACTGAACAGTTCTAGTAATTATTATTAGAAGATGTCAACAAAGTAGGAGAAAAAAATTCCCAAATTTTTGGGCACTTCCGTTGCCATAAACTTACTTTTCCATAGGTTATCGCAACAAAAATGTAATTGTAATCTGCGGAGCAATGCAAGCTTTTCCAGCAAAGCCCCAGCCGCAAACATACTTTAGAGCATTTTTGCACCCCAGAAGCCGCATCACGTGACATTATCTTGTTTGTTTCAATTTTTCCTTAAGGTTAAACGGAATTAACTACAAATTTCCTGAGCTTTCCAGGTTCAAAGAATTCCCCGAGTATTCCAGGCTTTTCAAGTATTCCAGATCTGCAGTCACTTATGTTATACTTTGCAAATTTCGGACACATTACCTCTGGTTTTCTTCTTTCTTTAAGATCGACAAAGTCTTTGAAGAGCTTCACGCCATGCATTGGAGCCAACTCATGGTCCTGTAGTCAAACATGACATGACGACACGCACGTTGTCAGTCCACTGCGGCTCCTATTACGTGTTACTGCCAGTCAGTAAACCAAGTACAAAAAATTCTTAAAAGTTTTTCAATGGGTGGCGAGTAGGTTCATGTTTTTTAATGGTGATCGCTGGCGGCAGCTTACAGTATAATATAATATCTAGTACTGGGGCAGCATGTCAACGTGCTGAGAATTGAGATGCAAAAGAAGGAAGAGGTGTGGCCATGGGGAAAGGTAGTCCCTCCTAGGCCAACTGGGGAATCTGGAAAAACGTTGTAAACTCTTCCAGCTAGGTCAGGGGCAGAGCCCCAACCGCTACCACATTTTGGTAAAATTACAGCTGTGAAAACACTGCTGACAGCAGCAATTTTTACCATTTAAATGTACCACAACAAATGTTATAATTGCACGTAGTACGTTGTAAACAAATTGTTACAAACTGATGATGATCATTAGCAGACAATCATATATGAAGCTCGGGCAAAATGATACTTTTTCTCCGGCTTGCCACAAATACCGGCCCACTACTGGGATATTTTTTCACTGCTTCTCTTTGGAATGGACCCTTATGATGTTGATGATGATGTAGGCTAGGTTTTTGGTGGGTTTAAGGTAGGAAGAACGCCAGGCCGTCAACCCTGGCACAATCTGTACAACAATCTTCTACTGAGCCAGAAACGGACAACTGACGAAGACCGAGAGTCAGTAAGAACTCATACCAAACGAAGACTCTGCGCTTTTGCCTCAGACACTTCTTTGTTCTTTGGTTCGCGGGGATCTCGCAGCGGTTCGTCGACGCGGTGCTTCTTCCAGAGCTTGGGCTGCAAGTACCACGCTCCGTATTGGTACTTGACAAAGCTCGGAGTGTAGGCATGAGGACCGGCCGACTGAGACTTCTGCGGTGCACACAAGAACATGAAGCACGGTCACCATGGACGGACCTGCAGTCTACGTATTATGATGTTAACATATTAAACTAGAAAGCAGTCACAGCCCGCAGGTACCTCCGCCAAGGCAAAGCTATTCGCCAGGTGGTGTCACCATCTTTGGTTTTGCAGCAATTCCCTTATGCCCCCTTTAACGCAATGGTAACGAAAATTTGAAAGTGATCCAGAATCCAGGATTCCTTCCGGATCACCCCCAAAATTTAATCACTTGTAGTTTGTGCCATTCCCGACATACCCTCAAAATTTCAGAAAGATCCATCCATAACTTTTTGAGTTATCTTGGTCACACACAGAGAGACAGACAAAGTCTGGCAAAAACATTACCTCCTTGGCGGAAGTAAATATTACATCAATATTATATGAACAATTAATATTTTCATAGCAAAAAAGTATATAGCTGAAGGTAAAGTTCAGTACCCGATACAATGCTGTTTACATGTGTCAGACTTGTGCCCAAAAGCGCTTAACAATCTCGGATGTGGCAGCTGATTGGCATGAGCCAAAGTGATACCACAGCCAATCCATTGCTCATGCAGGCAAACAAACCGGTGTTGCAGCCAGCAGACGTACCACCGCCCCAATCAGCCACACTAGGCCTTCAACTCTTAGCCTGTACACTAATACTCACTTCCCATCCCACGGAGGGTAGGAGGCTGAGTTGACCTGATCACTTGCTGAATCAAATGACCTGCGATATAGGCCGCCTTATGTGTAATATGATTCACTCTGATTCAACGTTGGCACCACGTGCTGGTGATTCTGGTGGCACATGTGGGCACTGACTTGCACCGTAAAAAGCTCACTAATTTTACCAAATACTTTGGCAAAATATTAATTCAGTAATGTGTGATATAATCGGCAGTTTCTGGCTGCGACAACAGACAACGAACCCGTGAGCAGGCGAGGTAGATGGGTCGTGCTTTTGTTGACTTGGTCGGTGGTTCGGGTGGCAGAGTAGCGGAGAGACGCAGCTCGGGCGGCACGTTTGCCAGCTCGACGACATGCATTGGTACAGAC
>Ga0209367_1004790_pt1 | contig 18774 bp, 10 predicted proteins | sample WorMetLIZISLAND2_FD_187412 | JGI IMG/M metagenome (GOLD analysis project Ga0209367, IMG submission 187412) | Marine gutless worms symbiont microbial communities from Max Planck institute for Marine Microbiology, Germany - Olavius geniculatus... ... | reverse complement strand
TTTTTTGAATACGGGAGTGATAACTGCATGTTTCCATTCAGGAGGTATAAATGAGACAGAAAATAATTGATGGTAAAGAATGGCCAAAGGTTGGGCAATCACCAAGCCAAGCTTCTTAAAGAGCAAATGGGGTAATTCATCAGGCCCACTGCTTAAATTACACTTAAGCCTCTTAATGGCAGCTTCAACATTGTTCGCAGTGAATGAGATATCACTCAGAGAACACATGGAATCAACACGATGATACACAGTGGGCATACAACCATTATCGTCGGCGCAAACAGAAGCAAAGTAGTGATTGAGTAAGTTGGGTTTTGCGGCATTGTCAGATACAAGTTTCCCATGGTCATCGTAAAGAGGGCTAATACCGGATTTGCTAGTTAATCTCCGGTTTGCATAACGATAGAATGTTCCTAAATTATCTGCATTTACGACTTTAAGTTCTTGCGCTATTTCAGAGGCACGTAGCAGGTGCCTGACCTTGTGGCAACTTTCACGTTAGGCTGTGTATGGTCTGAACTTCTGAAGTGGATTGTGTGACATCTTGGGTGGTATTGCGTCATCTAAGGGCACACTAGATGGTTCCTTAGGCGGCAGGTTTTTCGTAGTACAGACCTAAAGGTTGACATACTCACTCACCGGGTGCAGGCACCCGTTGCAGACACACGTATCATCAGAGCTCCATGCAGATGACTGTTGCAAATCGTACAGCTGATAGGACTTGTAGACTTGTTATAAGTCTTTAAAGAAGTCCATCTGACGACTACATCTGTTCTCCAAGCGGCTCTTGCATGAATTGGCTCTTGAATGAATTTACCGAAGTAACGTCCACTTCATCTTGTGACAAACTGTTCCACCGGTTGATAACACGCTGCAAGAAAAACTGAAGACTGCATTACAATGGTAGTGATTCTTGACAAGTTTCAAACTGTGACCTCTAGTCCTGCTGTCTTCACTTTTACGAAAAAAATTCATCCATGGAACAGCTGTAAAACCATTGAACATTTTGAACATTTCAATAAGATTCGCTCTGTTGCGTCGTTCCTCTAGAGACCACAGATTCAGCTGCCGAAGCCTTTCATTATATGGCAATCCTCGCAATTTCGGAAACAATCTAGTGAAACAATGCTGGACCTTCTCAAGTAGCTCTTTATCCTTGCTGTAGTACGGGTTCATGATTCGAAACTAAATATCAGCTGAGCAGAATCTTTAGCTGTTGACACTGCTGTAGCCAAAACAGCCTCGAATATTTCTAAAGTTAGTTTTCTGCTCATTACTAAGTAATAGCAGCAACATTAATAGAAAAGCGGCTACGCAACTCTGCACTTATACGCCGTCAGTAAGCGTGTCTGATCTGCGCACGGTAAATAGCACTCTGTGACTGCATGTGGACCATGCGTGCGCACGGTAAACATAATCATTGATTTTCAAAATTCTTTCACTGGCACATATACTGTGGACAATTAGCAATAAAGTAGTTTTTAAATATCCCACCACACTTTAACTGTGTCGCTACACTACCATGTGAAACATTTTTTCAACAATCACTAAAATCACTATAATACATAGACAAAAAGTCATCTTCTGAAACAATTTTTTACTAATTTTCATAAAAAAATCAAATTATGTTTACTGTTACATACATTTCTGATGTTTGTAAACAAAAGCAGAATATATTGTTTTAAATAATAATTTTTAATGCACTGATGATATAATGGTTGTGCAATTTAGCAGTGGCAACAAAGCTCTGATAAGGAACTTGTACCAGTTCAAATAATACAGCTTACAGAGAATACTGGCAGAATTTTTGAAGATAAAATGCGATAGGGAAAGAGTGGGAATGTTATTAACAGAGATTTGGAAAACGTGCAGCCCCGACCAAAGGCATGAAACCAGCAGACTGAACCATACATGTACTGAAGAGAACGTGATCAATGTGGATGAAATGGTAGGCTTACCAAACCACAAAGGCCAGAAACAAACATATCGTTCAGTACGCCAGATATTCAAAGAAACAGATCTCGCAAAGTCTAGAATCATACAGATCATTCACTGCATTTTTGGTCAGAAGTGTATTTTGTTTACCAACTTGCTTGCTGTCTGTGATTGCTAGTTTTTCTTACATTTATATTTTACAAGGTAATGTAGCGAAACAGTTAACGTGTGGTGGGTTATTCAATGATCGCTTTATCGCTAATTGTCTACAGAATGTGCAAGTGAAAGAATTTTGAAAATCGGTTAATATTTTTTGAAGATATAGACAATCACAAAGTGGGACGTTTTTTAGGACACATTGTATATATATATGTTGGTGATGATGCTGAAGGTGATTGAGATGGAGAAGACTGTGGAGACGAGTTCGTACGATGACTTCGTGAAGCAGTTTCCTGCTAATGACTGCCGCTATGCCATCTATGACTTAGAGTACGAGCTGGGCGAGTCTGGACAACGAAACGAGCTCATCTTCGTAGTCTGGTATGTCAGCTGTGTATGCGTACAGAAGTTGGTCAACAGGGCTGGATTAAGGCTTTGAGGGGTCCTAGGCACAAATATTTTTGTGGGGCCTTTTTACACATTGGCATAAATTACAGTGAATTACTCATCAAAATTCTATAACCATTTTATCAAACAGCCAAAATTGTAAAAGATAATTGGTTGTACTTCGCAGCTAGGGGTTTGGGGAAGTGCTGTGAGCTTCTGCAGCGGTATCTGGGGCAGAGCCCCAGCCAAAGTCGAATTTGGTGCATTTTAGCCTTAAAATATGACATCTCTGGTGGTAGCAGTTTTGATGATAATGGATTATTTCCTGAAAATCAACTGATTGCATTTAATACATCTTAGCGTGGGGCCCTAGCTCATCCCAGTGTGGTACATCCCGTTCTAGTTTTAAGGTTTAAGCTTTCAAGCTAAACTGCTGAATGATTGTACTTCAGTTTTTATGCGCGACAGCACCTAGTGCTAAGTGCATCTTAGCCATCGTCTAGGCGTCCGTCTGACTGTCCATCTGTCTGTCTGTCCATCCATCCATCACACTGCGGTATTGTGTCAAAACATTGCAAGCTACTGTCATGAGATCTTCACTATGGGCTGCCCCAAAGACTTTAGTTTATCGTGACAAAATTTCATGCATGTGGGTAAGGGGGTCTTCTCGAACGAGGGCGTCAAAGAGGGGTACTACCTCTAAAAGACGTTATTTTGCCGCTATTGGCTTTTATAGGTTAAAAACGGTTGCAGGAGAGTACATACTTGCTGCATATCATATCCACTGTCCCACTGATGACAGGCTTTTTAGATTTGTCAACATCGATGACCTTGAACGACCTTGACCCCCAAAAGAGGGATTTTGTTGACTTTCTTCCAATTTTTGGCTGCATTGCACATGTTAACAGTGAATTGCGACAAAATGGCTGGAGATAGACCAAGACAACCTGTATATGTAATTTTCAGCATTGAACGTAGACTTTAGCTGTCCCAAGTCCTGATCCCTTATTTTCAAGGAGGCCTGCACAGGTTTGCATTAAAGATGACTACCCTCCCCCTCCTAAAAGTGGTTATTTTACCACTATTGGCTGGTGTAGCATGAAAGCGGTTGCAGATAGGCACAGACATGCTGCATATCATAACAAGCAATAGTGACAAACTTTTTAGTGGTGTCAACGTCGATGACCTTGAATGACCTTGAACCACCAAAATAGGTAGTGTTTTTTTGCAATTTGTGGCTGTGGCGCATGCATATTTCAAGAGTGAATTGCCACAAAATGGGTGGAAATAGACCAAGACAACCTGTGAACAGGAACTGCTAGGCTGTTGCGCGTCTCATGAGCTTTGCTTAAATTACTTGTCTGAAATTGTTAATTTTAATCTCGAAGTAGAACATGATGTGGGCATCAATAGGCGGGCATACTCCATCTACATTTAAGTATTTGGTCGACAGATTTTGGTCTTATTTAGATCACTGCTTGAACTTACAAGACCGTGATTGTGAAACCAAGAGCAGGACCACAGACTTTGAAATGAATAATAGCAACCGAGGCAGAGCTGTTATGGAACATGACCAGTGCTGACTTTGGTCTCTGGACCAAGACTGTGGTCTTGCAGTGGATGGACAAAAGTCATGAACTCAAGAGCATTTACAGTGGATGAGAATAGTGGCATTCCCTGTGATGTATTGTGACTTTTAACACATGCTGCATTTTTTGTCTTAAAATCTGTGAATTTTGGACAATAAACTTATACTACATGAACCTTACAGGTTTAGAGTCATTTTTACTTACTGACAGAAATCCTGACATTTTTATCTGAGACAATTTACCTGAGAACGAGTGGGTTTTGATAGTTTTACTTTATGGTGAAGTGCGGCCCAAGTACCAGTTACTTACATATTGGTGGCAGTCTAAAGAATCGGGATCTGTGGTTCCTTGATGCAGTTCTTGATGTCGGAATATTTTAATAAATCAGTCATTTGTATTAGCCAGGTGGCAGCACTGTTCGCAACAGAGATTTGAGATTTTTGATGGCTCATAGACTAGTGTTTGTGATGTGTTAGGTGTCCGGACACGGCGCCGGTATCAATGAAGATGCTGTACGCATCAAGCAAAGATGCAGTCAAGAAGAAACTCGTCGGAATCAACCACGAGATTCAGGCCACTGAGTACAGTGAGCTGAGTAAACATGAGGTCACTGAGAAGGTCAAAAGCCGGAAGTACCAGTAGCATGCACCACCACCACTGCAGCTGCTGCTTATCATCCCTGGTCGTCCTTGGAACTTGCTGTTGGCACATTGGTGTCAAATAGTCCCCCAGCATTTGTTGCCATGCCATTTTGACATGTATTACTCTGACAGCTTTACTCTCGTCTGTGTAGATTTTGGGGATAGGTTGAATTGGATCGCTGTTTGGTTTGATTCTATGCAACTTTAGATTGCTTGATGTTGTGCCAGTGTAAATTTAATTGTACCCGGGCATCTATTTCCAGCAGGCTTCTTACTCTAGTTTTTCATCACGAGACATTTCGTTTGAATCAAATCATACTCACTGTAGTGACAGCTTGCAGCATTCAGAAATCATTCTGTTAAAGGCAACAGCAGTTGTTGAAACATCAACAGTTTTAGCTGATAAACATTGTGATCTGAGGACTTTAATAAATAGCTTATAAGAGCTCTTTAACTGTGATAGTTATTGTAGAAATAAGTTCATTCATTCATTTTCATAAGTTTTATGTTCTCTCTGCCTGAAGCTGTTTAATGGGGTTGCACGCTGTACAGCTCCATTTGTCGGTATAGTCTCAAGTAGTTTGAGTAAAATATATGGTCGTTGTGACTAATGTTGAACAGACATCGCATCTGTTTTCCTGGTCTTCTGAAGAACTTTCTGTTTCGATTGAGAGATTGTGTCCGTGTTCATAGGTGCCTCTGTATCTAAGTATTTTTGTACTGAGTGCATGTGTGCTTGTCATAAAATGTGTTTTTATGTCTTACTCGTTGAAGCTGCAGCTGACTATCAGCATCTGCCTTGTTTGAATCTTTCCAGTTGTCATTCCATATTTTCCGTTAATAAGTTAGTAAGCATTTGTGCCTGTTGTTTGTGACCCATTCCACAGCTAGGAAATATTTCTTATTATTTTCATGTTGTTTGTGTAAAATGTTTCGAAAGTGGTAAAATTAAGACTTAAAAATAAAAAAAGTTATATATAAAAGTAAAAGAAGTTATTTATACAGTTAAAAAGTTATTTATACAGTTAGAAATGTGTTGTCGTCTATGTTTACCTGTTTGTCAAGAAGTGTTTAATCTATGTCAGTTAGTGTTGAACTGAGGAGCAACTGAGTCGCTTGGCCTTCTAAAGAACTGCTCGTTATATCTTATATCATGCAAATGTTCGTGTTTGGAGGGGTGGACAGTGCCCCCATATTTTGTCTACCCAGTTCCAAGCGCTTCCTAAAGCCTGTATAGTGGATAATGCATCACAACCAGTCTTGTGGCTCTGGCTAAAGGCATTAAGGGATCCCAGTATGGGATCTCTCCAAGATTTCATAATTGGATTGGAAGGGTGGGTGTGTTGATTAACATTTCCATGTCATTATTGGTGCCTTCACTTGAATGTCCCAATTTGCTTCCTTTTGATAACTAGTTGCTGACTCTACTGAGTGCTATGGCTTCAGCAGTTATCTCGTTGGCAAATTTTGCATTTGCCAGCTTCCAAATAACTTGTGGGCAATTTTTGTCATCAAAAATGTGTTAGTGTTTGTTCATTTCTCAGTTTTTATGGCTTGTGTCATACGATGATTATTTGTCGTTTCGTGCTTGACACAATATTCCAGCTGACATTCAAGTATTCTGTTGTATGTTTATACTGCATAAACGCTAGGGCCGTGCATGTGTCATACAACTGTCACTCACTTGTTCCGTAACTCAAATAATGGAGCTATGCAATAGTATATGTCCTGGTTAATAGTGCCAAATGATGAATGTTATTTGCGACTGGTAGTTTAAAAATTTAGAAAAAAACGTTTGACACAATTTGTTTTCTTGATAGCCTACAGGACTTAACACTTTAAACTCAGTGAACTGTTAACACTATGTAACTACAGAGGTACTGTCACAGAGATATTCTCGATCGTGTTGTTAATAAGTTAACTAAAAAAGGATGATTTTGAAGGAAAAGCATACAGAAATGGTGGTGCTTAAACTGTCTATTTCTCTGCAAATTTTAGAATGAGTACCAGCATCAAGAAAACCAGTATTGAAAAACAATATTGTGCTTAACGTTCTGTCATAACAGCTAGCGTTAATCAGTCACACACAAGAAACTTATTTCGGCAGCAAAAACTAAATAACGTTATACGCAGAATAACGCCGGGATAAAAGCAGTAACAACGACAATGAAAAGTTCTGTGAATTGCATCAAGTAAAGTAAAGTAGGCCTATACGATAACGTGAAATACTGGTTACTACAGGCATATAGTCGGCTGAAAGCCGGAAATTGATAAATGCATGTGTAGCCAAAAGCTCCATTGTCTAGCTGTGATACATCTCACAGTAGAGAAGGGAGGCTAAAATGTACAATCAGTAGCCTACCACATCAGAAAACTAGCACATCTACGAAACTACTACGACGAACAGCATTAGAAATGCAGTATTGTATGGCCTTCAATATTCTTATGCTGTGATATTCTTCAGAAGTGCAGTGATGTGATAAAGAGCACGCCGGACATCAAAGGTATGCTGCTTTGCAGAATCTTATTGATCTCTGGAAAAGCAGCCGCATTAAATACGCAGCGCAGCGCTACTTGTCGCATCACTTATTTGTACGAAACTACAATTCGGCATCAGGCTTTCGGCAAAGATTTCAACATTTCAGTAAGCATTAAACTGTTCGTGTCACATCAAACACAGTCATATTAATTTTTTTTATTTGCGCTTTCTTTTTCGATCACGGTATATTAACGTAAGCACGCTCTTCACCGTGATTCAAAGAAAACCAATAGGCTACATAAAACAGTTATCCGTAATTATATCTGTCAAATTTTGTCGGACATTCAAATGTTTTTTTTACATTCTTTAATCAAACGTTCGTTTTAGATCCCACCACATGTCAAAGGCGTATCGCCACAGCACAAGTAACTCGTTGTATGCTGTGGTGTAGCTGTATTACATTGTGACACGTTTTACAGCGCGTTGACAGTAGCTGTCTCAGCTAAGGCACAGTCTGTCGCACTGCTGTATTGTGTCAAAACTAGCCTGTTTGCTCTGTGAAAGATTTTAGTATCAAGATTTCTAAGGTGCTACAGAAACTCAAAAATGTTCTTTCCAACCGGTGGCATAAGTTTAGAGCGGCATAGAAAGCACAATAGCGACAGTTACAGACATAGATGTAATAATCGTTTTTGTACGTTTCAGAACGTTTTTAAAAATTTTTTCAACGCTTTTTATTTAAAAAACGTTTATTGATCATTTTACCAAAAACGTCGAAAAGCACTTTTAAAGCCAAAAACGAATTAATAAATTATGGTGGTGATAATCATAATTTACTAAGTTAGTCTAATGATACTTGGTCTTATGACCAAACGGTTGAATTGAAATTAAATAAGGTTTTCTTTTTTTCTAGTTCTATCTATACTGTACCTACAGCATTAGGTTTTAGTCAAGAAGTTGTACAAATTATGGTTGACGTTTTTTATCAACGTTTTAAAAATTTAAAAATTGCTACTTTTTACGTTTTCTACGTTGTTTTACATTTTTGGAACGTTTTTTACATCTATGGTTGCAGAAACCTGCTTTTGGTCATTTCGGGCGCTCTTATATTTCTAGCGAACTGCAAGACGGAAGCGGATCGATGTTTTTGATGATCCGCATCCCGTCACTGTCACAACCGCTGTTACCACTGTTTGCCGGTTGCCTAGTAAGTGTCACAGAACATTGGCTCTCGCAATAAGAGGCTACTACAATAATGTAGCAGCGATCGAACAACGGCAAACGATCGCAGAATTAAAATGTCGCGAAGCAGTGGATGGGATGTGATGCTTCTGATAACGACGATCTTTGTCGTAGATCAGCTGCAGCAGCACGCCATCTCAGCTCGGCAGTTCACGGCTGATTGTACAACGAATCCAGACGGACAGTTCCTGTGTGTGTGTGTGTGTGTGTGTGTGTGTGTGTGTGTGTGTGAATTCAGACACAAGACAGTTTTCATGGGTGGGTCTAGAAACATAATCCAGCTCGTGGCTGCAACACGGTAATAAAGAAGTTCCATTCATTCACATGACAGTTCCTGTGTGCTCGTACGCTAGCTGATGGTCCAGACGCTGAAGTCGCTCCGGCGCAAGGAATGAGCGGACACTTCGGCTGCATGATGAGCTGCACTTTGGACGAGAACTGTCGACATTTCAACCACGTCACGTCACCGGCCACCATGCAGTCACGCTGTCAGTTGTTCTACGGCAAACCGATCGGCTTCAACGTGACGCAGCACTGCGAGCACTACCACGCTCAGCCTGCAGGTGCGCGTCTTCTGCAATTTCACCGTCAGTATAAACGTGATGTGACAATCGGCAACACTATGCTGTCTCAATGCTAGTGTCGTATGATAATTAATAATCATGTTATTGCAATTTTTCCATAGCATATGCCAATGAAAGACCTTTGAAAATCGGTCGCCAATATTTGGCGAAGACATAGACAAAAGTTGGAGGCTTATTTTTTACCCACCTTGTAGTTTGGCTAAGTGGCAAAAAGCGGAAGGCAATTGCCTATTTTAAATCTTTGGCTGTCAGAAAATTGTCGTTTTTGTCAAAAAACAGTCGTTCAAAAATGAACAAAAAATTGGACTAAAAATAACGTTTTGGGGAACGTTTAGAAGCAAAATCAAAATTTTAAGCTCCCATAATTGTCTCTGTCGGAAATTTGCAGTTTGCGTCGAAAAAATACAACTTTCTGCCCGCTTACTTTTACCTACGAAGCCGTTGGTTTGACCTGACATCATGGTAAACCCCGTACGTACGTAGTTGTGTATGTCTCGATCTCTAGGGTTTTCTAGGCTTTCTTTGTTTAAATAACGGTTAACTATCATAACTGGTTGTGGCAAGTCGTCAGAATTATTAGAGATTTCTTTTTACGTCGTTTGTAGTTAGTTAAATACTCCTGAAGTTGCACAGTCTTGCAGTATCTGAGGTACACTTGTAAAATGCACGCAAACACACGAATTTAAATTACGGCCTCCGTGAATATAGAGACAAACTGACGACACAGCCCGCTGGAAACAAAAAAGCAGAATCGATTGTCACTATAGTTATCGACTGACTTTCTGTCTAGATTCTCGTGAAATAACGATATCGTTCTGGGCGATTGTTGTTCATTTTGTTTTCAGTGCGTTGGGCAATCAATATCAGTGCTAGCGTGAGGCCTACTTCATTAATATTTATCTGTAACTTTTGTTCTGCGTTCAAGCTAAGAGTATAATAGTCTTATACGGGCATAGCAGATCATTCAGCAAATTTCGGCGCCAAAGCGTTGCCTGCGCATGTAGGTCGATAAATAATATACCCGTGTCTTTGTCTACACGTATGCATGCAGAGGTGCAGACACAATACCTCGATCCCGTTTATAAGCGATCTGGATCTCATAAACCAGAATAAAATTGGCCAGAATTGTTTGAATTTAGTTTTAAAAGGCAGCGGCGTTCAAACAGGAAACGGACCAACTGCTCTTCGCCCCGAATTATAGGCTGTCGGAAACTTTGTGGTCGAAAATTTTTAATAAAGACGTAAAATACCAAAATTTGAACATAAATATCTTTTTTTGGGGGGGGAGAATTTAAAAGCAAAATGAAGATTTTTGCCACTCGTATATTGTCTGTCGAAAATCTGCAGCTGTCTAATGAAAAATTGCAACTTCCTAAATTTAAATTACCCGGTAAGTCAATAAAATTCAGTTATACGTACGGCAGAAACCGAGTCACTGATAACGCATGTTAATTATTGAAAAATAGATTTAGACAGATTCTCCTTGCGTCACATCACGTCTGATTCAATACGGGCATAATTTAATTCTACCAAATAATTAAGCAAACGGTTGTTTGATCTGAGTCTTATCTACAGGTGGTGGTGACAGTCACTATTACTTTATAGCTATTTCATTATAATTACACTTGATCCTTGCTATAGTATCTGCCTGCGGTTTCCAATTTCGGCCTTTCGTGCCTCAACTCTGCCTGCGGCATCGATTTCCGCCTGCGGCCTTAATTTTTCGGCCTTTCGGGCCTCAACTCGGTCTGCGACCTCGAACCGATACACAACGTTGTGCTTAACGCTGCAGCGTAGCCGCTAGCTATAATGATGCTGATGATGCGTCACCATGGTGACGACGTCTATATGACGTCACATCCAAGCGCAGTCCAAACCGAAACATCCCTCTTTTATATAATAGATTGTATTATTCATATTTTTGTGTAGGCCTATTTTGTATGATGGGTCTAAAACCTAAATAAATGTTTTTATTTTTCTTTTTCTTGTGATAATAAAATGTCGTGGTGGTTGTTGTTGCATGGCGTTGATGACGTCTACAATGTGTGCAGTCAACTGCTACGTTAAGCTACACGCTTGGGGCTACAATGACCATCTACCGCCGCCACAACCTGATTACTACAGAGCGGTATCTGTCGACGGTGTCACGTATATGAACGTCTCCCGCCAACAGAATGCTGAACATGGCATCTATACGTATCTCGTGAACGCAAGCAGCTGCAGCGCCACCGATCGCCGATACTTCGATACTTACAGCAGTGACGATGCAGTGCGCAGTCTCCTTCGCTATCTCAATGCTCTGACAAGCGGTATGCTATTAGACCTGCGAGTCGCTGCGGTAGGCTACAGAAACGACGTAACCCGACTTGAGGTTAAAATGACCCCACGTTTAGCCTACTTGATCAAATTCGACTTGACTTATTTTACTTGACAGCGGCGTGTCGACTTCAAACGATTTCAGAAGTTCAGAGGTTGTGATTAACTTGCGCGAACGTTGTGTATAACTAGTGTTGCGACTGCATCATAACTTTGTTGTCCTGTGCAGGCTTTGCAACGGCAACATTGTTTTCTGGGCTTTCTGTACTTGTTCTGTTTATTGGTCAAGTGGACTTGGAATGACTTGTAATGAGACCGACGGTGCCCAAGAAATTGACGGTGACGCCACTGCAGACCAACTTGACCCACTTGAAAGGACCAAGTCGACTCACGTCGACTTACCCAACCAGACTCGCAGGTCTATAGATCTATAACAGCTAGCTATGTTAAATGTTTTCTCTCTTATTGCTTCACGTTGCTCAAATCAAGAATATGCACGAGACCTTTAGAGCCGAGACCGAGGGCAGACCATGACGTTCGGAATTTTGCCCGACACGAGATCGAGACGAGACGTTGCAGCTTCCGATACGTTGGCCGAGACTTATTGTGAAAAACATCGAAAACGACCAAATTCTATATGCGTTGTCTTTGTTTTTGCAGCTTTGTTGGCGCTACAATAAAATGACATAAACATTATAGACCTAAATGCCACAAGTGACATTTTAGGCGACCACGTTAGCGTGTTGTTGTCATTTTCCACCTCATTTTAAAAATTATCACTGATTAAATATGGCATAACAGCTTGCACCATAGGAGTCTTGCTGATGGATTTGCATTATTATGCACGGCTCGCGCCTGCGCATAACGTCTCAACGAGACGAAATAATTCGCGACCCCAGACGAGACGCAATGCGCCGAGACGAAGGCGTATTGCTCCGACGCCGAAACGAGACCCGAGACGCATAGGCCTGAAACCGGGACGAAAGCGAGACGTTAGTACGTCTTGAGACTGTCTTCAGACCGAGACGTCGAGATCGAGACGACATGCCTGGCTGAAATCACTTGTGATAAAAAGCAAACGTAGAAACTGCTTTTAATTCGTTTTAATCTGTGGTCTTTTCTAACTATCCATCATAGCTAGTAAGAGAGCGAGCCACAAATTGAAAAAACCAAGAAGGCGGCATCTTCAGCTATGACAATAATTAGATACGGGGGCGCAGCCTGCATGAGCGTCCACTCTATTAGCAAGATGATTGCTAAACAGGATGCTTTCTGGAAAAAGTTTCGGAGTTAAGCTGGAAATTTTTTTCACCTGACATATCAACGAAACACAATCATTTGCATTGCATATAAACGACTAAAATTGCTGCCATGAGATGTTTTGAAAGCCAAAATGCGTAAAAATACGTTTGCGGCCAGGACTCCACTTTCTCAAACAGTTAAAAAAGCAGCAGTCATTTGTTATACTACTATACCTCAGTCATACGACTAGTTCTAGAATACTGTCTTCCTGCTGGCACTACATGTATATGTTCTCACAAAGGATCAAAGTCAACAAATTGAGAAAATACAAAATCGTGCCATCCACACCATATTTAACTTTACTCTATATTTTCATGTTGTATTCTGCTAACATAAAAATTCTTGCCACTCGTAGAGATGATCTCTCTCGGGGATTTTTTTCTGGATATTGCGCGGCCTTTCTCTTGCCTTAATTGTCTTCTCCCAGCTCCAAGAGAACAGTCAGTAATCTCACGCCTTCGTTTTTCTGCTAAATTTCCTAGAGTTTTTACTCGTACAAAACGCTATTGCTCTTTTATTAATTATGCCTTTAATAACTTATCAGTCAGCTACATAACTACTAGCACCTAAAATACCTACCAAATAGTTGGAGCTGGGAAACGTTGGGGGCTGGAAGGGGGCTGTGTTGTCTGGGGAAATTTTTGAGAGAGATCACTTCTATGACTACCAAATAGTTATACCATTTCCCTTCACATAGACTACTTGGACTATTGTTGTTGTTTTTTGTTTGTATTTTTTTCTGTTTAGCTATTAGTTTTTTTGCTATTTGGACATTTTTGCATAATTTGCAATTTCGCTAGGCCCTACTTACGTGTCACTGTATTTATTCAGCTATTCAGCTTTCGAGATGCAAGTGTGTTTAATAAACTCAGTTCAGTTCAGTTCAGTTCAGAGTCTCGCAGACCTTCTACTTGGATTTTTGGGAGAAGTTGGAAGAGGAAAAAGGGGAAAGAAAAGGGAAGAGAAAGACAGGAAAAAGAAAAAGAAGAAGCGAAAGAGGGTTTCGTGCAGCTTAGGCTACGGGAAGTCGTTAAGGTGATGGACGTCCCGATTATGCGAATCTTCGGTTTGCGGGAAATGATATCACACTACTTGCTATAATAATTGTAGGTACTGTTATCGTGGGTGTGTCGGACGACGAAGCGCAAGAGTCGCTTTCATTCTTGGCCAAGCTCGCTATCCGATATGTCATCGGAGTTGATCTGAGATCACTCGTCTATCAAGGAAAGTTCGTCTTCGTGGCGCAGGTCGGAAGTCCTCAAAAGGTCGTCATGGAACTGCGGGACGCTTCAGCGCCTTTTGGTCTTGGCATGGAAGTGCTCATTACAGGTTAGTTAGAGGGTGTCTACATATGTGACAAAACCTTGCATGCGACAAAACAGGGCGGGGCTACGTACAGTGCAACTGTCATTCGACACACAGTCAGTGTGATGCGGGAAATATCACCTTTTGTGATTTATTGTTTTCGATGTGCGAGTTCTTTAATATTGCCGTTAACAAGTGTATAAACTGATGTTTTGCGCATTTATTTTTTGAAGCCGCACAAACTCTGACATTCGACTTCATATTATGGTTGCCAGCTTTGATTGCTTTATTACGAATAAAATTTTGTCACTGTCTGTTCCACGAGTTTCGTAACATTTTTTGTTTTTATCCTTAAACTATTTTATGTTAGTTTCGTCACTTTTGTGTCCCTCTGGCGCTCAAATCAAGGCAACGCCATCCACTCCAAAAATCTCTGCGTAGTTTCGGTGGAACAAACGGCAACTGAAAGTAGACTCCCTAACCCACATTAATTTTTTACGCGTAAGACTAAACTGTATAGAACTATTACAAATTATACAGTATAATAATACTAGAAGGTAGAAGGGATAGAAGGCTGAGTGCGCTGACGTAAGTGTTAAGGCCGGTTCACACTAGCCGTGTTGGCAAGTGTGCGCGGCCCGTGAACACGGTTGCGTTTTTTCCACCCGTGTCCACGGGCCGTAAACACGGGCCGTGAACATGGCACCCGTGAACACGGGCCGTGTTCAGAAAAAGCATTGCAGGACAATGCTTTTTCTCAACACGGCCCGTGAACACAGGTATTGTAAACAGCGCACCCGTGTTCACGGCCCGTGTAGGCGATATATCAACCAATCAGAAAATACCTTTTATATTTGTCAGCATTGCGAATAACGTAAACACGACGTCACTGTCGTTGACATTATTAAATTATTTTCTTTTTGTGAATTTCGTATTATTGTAAGTAGGCTTTATTGTAGAAAGTCTACTGACACGTCTGTCTCTGTGAAAAACCCAGCTGTTTCAGGCGTCTTCAATCTTTGCGCCGGTGTATTGCTTGTCTCAATAGTCAATGCTATTATTTTCTTTAGTTTCATGTATAACGCAATGACTAAAAACGTAACGAAAAACAATATTTTTATATTAAATTTGTCTATTTTGTTGGCAAAATTGCGCTTGAAATACTATATTAAGGCGCTGCAATGACACGGCTCATGCACACGGTCCGTGTACACGGGGCACAAAACCAACAACCGTGAACACGGGCCGTGAACACGGCTAGTGTGAACCGGCCTTTAGCGCTGATCGTCAGCCATCCGGACAAATGACGAACGAATAAGCTATAGATGATGAGATGCTATGGGCCTGCAATCTGATTGCGACTAACTAGGGCTGAACTACGGGTCCCACAAGCCCTAAAGGGTCCGTGATGAATTTCACCGAAGCACTAACCTACTAAGGAAAGAAGGCTGAGTTGACTAGGCCCTACATGGACCAGACCGACCAGAAACTAACAACTAAGATACAGCAAGAGAGTTTAATACAAAAGGACTAAGATACCAAAGGGAAGGTACTAAGGCCCTTAATTTTTATTGGGGAAGCAGACGAATTTGACAAAAGAGTAAAAGCGATAAAACTTCCTAGCAATCGGTCAAAATAAAAATGAACTTAGGGAAGAAACGAACTAACCCAACTTCCGGCGAATACAAGTGAGATATAGGCCTAATGTCGTACAATCGGCAAACTCTTGTCAACAACGTCGGCAACAATTCGTAATGTCGACAACTTCATCGAGGAAATCAATCAATCGAGTAAACGTCCGGCGCGACTATGACGTCACAAAACAATGCCGACTTCCGCTGAAGTCCGAGGTTCGAGATAGCGGCCAAACAAGATGGCCGACCCCGCAACGTTAACTCTACTAACTGCTAGTATCGCTTACCGGCGGGGGGAGGTCGGCCACTAACGAAGTTGATCGACCGCACCGAAAAGGAACTCAAAACTTGCGGACCACGAAAAGCGAGTTGGGGTAACAACTAACGGGGTACCGGTACTTTCTCCTTCTACAAAGAAGAGAAATTTCAGTGAAAAATTTAGGGGTAAGATTTGGGGGAAGTTTTAGGGAAGAAATTTGGCGAGAAGATTTAAGGGAAGAAATTTGAGGGAAAAATCTAGAAGGAAAATTTAGGGGAAGAAATTGACTTAGTGGAAAAATGGCAATTATGAAAAGTAAGTAAATTTTGAATAAAAACAATTTCCGAAAAATGAAGTAAAATAATTGATTAAAGAAATCTGAGCCTGCGATCTTTCAATAAAATATGATGTGGTAAAACAATAGTTCAGCAGCTGAATGTTTGTATGTGATGCATGCTATGCAGGGGACAAGTCTGATCCGGAGTTTGTGAAGATCACCGTCTGAATGGTCAGCAACGCCTTTCTGCCGTGAAGACCGGCAACTTTATAAGCATATAGTAGGCCTACTTCATCGCGTTTGTTATCAACAACTCAGTACACTGCAGATGTATTGCAGTCTCTCTGCGTGACGCTGTAACTTTATAGGCTACTTAAGCCTAAGAGATCTTGTGCTTGCAGTTGCAGTTTAACGAAAAAGTGGGGAGGGAACATTTTTTTATCGAGCGACGTTCTGTAGGGGGGAGGGGTATAATATTACAACAGCTCATAAAGCAGTGACATATGGGCCATGAGAACTAATGTAACAGCCTACTGCAATTAAAGAGATGTTGACATCGGTTTCGGTAGAAATTTGAAAGTAAACAAAAAACTGCACCAATATTTTGATGAGTTCAATAAAAATTGTAGGGAACAAGAGGTTTCTATAGACTGACGGCAACTGGAAGCACCGATATTCTTACGCTTAATTTATTCAACGCTTACCAAGACATTTTCGATTGTAACTTCAAGAAAAACTATCAAAATCTAAAAAAAATTCTGGTGTGAATATTTCTGACACAACTTGCCATCTAATGACAATTCAGTTTCCCACATCGCCCAGTGTTTGCTTCTGCACTACCAAGGGAAAGCAGATCAAGCGAAATGTGTCGAAATGCGCAAAAACGTGAAAAAACATCCCCGACATTATCGATCATAACTTAATGAAACATTATCAGATTTTAATAATTTTTGGCAGAAATATTTCTGACAACACTGACTATTGAATGATTGTTAAGTTTTCCAAATCACCTAACGTCTGCTCCTGCTCTACTTGGGGAAAACGAACCAAGCAAATCGTGTGTTGAAAAGCATGAAAAAAACTTTAATAAATTCCATCTGTCAAGATCTCTGGGCCCCAACAGCCAGTCGATTACAAGTTTTGATCGTCATAAAGCAGTGATGACGTTCAGGAATGTTTATGAATTCAATAAGTGACTGGTGAAGTCTGGATTGTTCTGAAGCAAAACATTATCAATACTGCTGTCAATGAATGCGGAAAACGTCTAGCTTACAGTCAACACGTGCCTGCTCAACTTAATTACTGACATCATGTCGATAGCCGAATTAACTATTAGGTCTAACTGTGAAGTGCACTATTTACGTATAGCTAGCATAATACCATACACATAAGGCCTATCCGTAATTCGATTCTATAAATTTTGTGCATTTTACCCCACAGTTCAACATAAGGCCTAAAAACTGCTGTACTTCCATGTAGTTGCAAGCTGGCGAAAAAATAGCAATAGAACAGGGGCATTTAGAAATATGTTTATGATATTTTGTATGATATTAGACATAAGCTCATAAAACACACTACAGTACCTGTGAAAATCAAGAAGTATTCTAAATACTGCAGTATAACATACTAGATGCAAACAATCTTTTAGCAAAATTTTGAAGCAAACAAAAAACTGCACCAATGTTTTTGAGAAGCCACTAAAAATTTCAAGGATGCAGGTTTTAAGGGACAAATGGCAACTAAAAGTACACAAATTTTTAATGCTTAAGACAAAACTGTACACCATAAATTGTACAGTATAATACAATATGATATGATGTGAGAAAGCAATGCATATTAAGGAAGCCTAAGCTACAAAACTAACGAATAGTCAAGCATAAGTAACAATTATGATATTGTTGTCTACACAATCCAACCAGGCGAGATGCATAAATCAAAATCAATTAAGATAGTACCATACATAGTAGAGTTATAAACAATAAAATGCTACTAAACACAAAAGTTTACAAAACACAAGAGACATCTGATAATATTGCTTAAATACTTGATTCAATCTAATTAATACTGACAAGAGAATAAAGCTATAGTTTGGCACAAAATCATGCTGCAAGTGACAATAAATCAGACAAAAATGATGGCACACCAATTAGTATTTATCTATCAAATAAAAATTTCAAGTTTCCGTATATAATGCACTGTAGTCCGCCAGAAGGTGCCACATGCACTGTAGTACATAAATAGATACAGGGTGGGCCGAAAAAATGGCACAAAATTTTTATACGCCAATAACTTTATCAAATATTAACCGATTTTCAAAATTTTTATACTGTCGGAAAAAAGAGAAAATTTTCAGTAAAACTATTACTAAAGATCCCACCACACCTCAAGTGTGTCGCTACACTACCTAGTGAAATATTAATGTTTTCAAAGCAACAGTTGAAAACAAGGCGATATCTGTAGCAACACATTTAAAAAAATTTACAACAAAACAACCTGTTTATTGCCTCAGTTATTGTCCAAAGTAACCGTAATATCTCACAGTTTTCACATCAAATGTTCAGTTTGTCCGCCTTGCTGCTGGACGACGCACTCAAGCTGATGACGCCACTGACCAATAGCGCAATCAACCAAACGCTGCAACAGTTTGCCCCACTCAGTGCTCCAG
>Ga0209367_1004787_pt1 | contig 18779 bp, 12 predicted proteins | sample WorMetLIZISLAND2_FD_187412 | JGI IMG/M metagenome (GOLD analysis project Ga0209367, IMG submission 187412) | Marine gutless worms symbiont microbial communities from Max Planck institute for Marine Microbiology, Germany - Olavius geniculatus... ... | reverse complement strand
CCTCCACCGCCGCCGCCACCGATACTGACATCATCCGAACCTGCATCGTCGGTTACTTCACCGTCCGTCAAAAATGTTTGCGGGATCGTGCCACTAGTTCCGGGCGGTGGCTGTTTGCTCCACACCAAAGACACTCACTTACGGACTCCCGACCTCGGCATCTGTCCTGCAGTGACGGTGGGAGATTTTTTATATAGTCTTAGATTCAGGTTCGAGTCTTGAGTCACGAGGGCCTGGATCCAGTTCGACGAGACAAAGCGTTCGTAAAATTCTGTATTCGCACAACAAAACGCTATAAATCAGTCACATTTCTCTGTTGCCGTTGCGCAACACAATTAGTTAAAATGGCCTGCACATGTTCCGCAGTGACGGTGGAAGGAAGCGGCAGCGGTCGAGGCTACAGCAGCAGCTGTCTGGACGACATCCGTGAAGTGGACGAGACCGTCGTGTCGTCATCGTTGACGTTAGAAGATCCTCATCAGTGCATTGCGTCCAAGCTGATGCTGACTGCCGACTGTATGCCGGCCCCGGGCAGTGATCAAAAACAGGACGCCGCCTCGAGTTGTATTGTCACCACTTTCGTATGACGACAGTTTTACGATCTCCCGACCACGTGCAAGACGTGGTCGAAGTCAGAGCGTTCAGCGGCGGCGTTTCGGGTTAAAACAAGAAATTAGGCAGTGCATGAAGTTGCAATTTTCCGACAGAGAAGATTGTGAGTGTCCAAAACGACGATTTTTCGTGTAATTTCCCCCAAATGGCGTTTTAGCGTCAAATTTTACATATTTGGTACCCAGTTTTTCAACAAAAGATTTTGCAACAATTTCCTGGCAGCCCAAAGATTTAAAAAGGGAGACCAGGGCAATGCCTTTTTTCTCCCTACTCCCTTGCCACGACGACACTGACGTGAAAAACGTGAAGTAGTTGACACTAGGTTTTGATAAAACATTACAACGTAAGCCCTAAGCTTTTGAAAAAAGCCTTTTAGCATTTGTAAAAATTTCTAAACGACAGTGACAAAAAGAATATGCGACTATCATTAGTGTTGACTATTAAGCTTATTGATTTTTCGTGGTTTAGTTTTTTTTATGTGTGTCTATACCGGTACTTTTCGTGCGAGTTTTTTTGGATCATTTATCCTGTGTCTTTAAACGGGCACTTGTCGTATGCCAAAGTGCGATTTTGACCTTTCCGACCCAAATAACACATCGACAGTTTATAGGCAGTTTTCATTTTAACTAGGCTAATTTGATAACCACGACGTTGAATCATGAATGTATGCCCTAATAAAAATTGTTATTGGTTTAACCAGTTCGTTTAACAGCCAATAAGGTAAACGCTGTTCTATACCTAGTGTCGCGTGTGTTCTTGTTACATATTATGCATTTTGAAACAAAAAATAATTAGCTGATAATGTAGTCAAATGCATCTTAATAATGTGTCAGGATATAGGCCTAATTATCTACCTAGCTACTAGCATCTAATAACAAGATCTGCTGCCTGCTACAGGCCTTACCAAGCCTCCAAACTTTATGACCATAAATAAAAAACGTAGGCCTAGTTAATAAGTATTTATAAACTGCAGTTTTAACAACGAATATTATGTTGATCAAAAATCGCTGACGAAAAGCTGTACTTGTAGGCCTACATCGTTCTGTTTGCACATTAGATAGAATGGTTTATACGTAGACCTATGCCTCCCAACTTCCCAAGCGAAGATAAAGATACAGCCATTGCGGCTTAGTTGCTGATCGACGGACAATGGATGCAACGATATTAAGACGCTTGTTAATCGAAGCGTGCGTGGGAGCTGATCGAGTAGGTCCGCCGACGTTCTCGCTCGTTCGTCGAACGTAACGATACGAGCCAGGCAATCGAGTGAACGCCGCCGTTTTCAATGATAAGCACGCATCTCTGTGTGAGTCTCGCATGACTGAACCGAGTTTCCTCCGCCATCATTCTGTTGCCTAGCTCATAGCCTAAAGCTCGTATTCCACTTAGGCCTACTTTGATTTGTTGTAACATGGTCGGCTGGCCTGTCCAGATCAGTACGTTGCTCACGAAGTGACTAAGTTCAGCGGCGTCGCAGGTTAAAAAAAGTAGGCGGAGCAGCTAGGAAGTTGCAAATTTTCCGATTTCCGATCGAATAACGACATGCAACAGCAAATATCCGATAAAGTGCTGAAAATTTCAAAATTCTGGACAAAAATTTACCGAGGTTTTACGACAATTGTTCGACAGTCAAAATATAGGTAGGGGCACCTCTCCCTGGCCACGACGCCACTGAGCAAAACCACAAATTTTGACATGCCAAGATGTCGCACAGATGTAGCTGGTAGGCCCACAATTTGTTCGACAAGTCCGCAACAATTCGAAGTATGGAGTCTGGGCTTTGTCAGATCGGCGTTTCTGCTCCGGACTTCTGTCTCTGATCCGCTGTCAAGCATGAACAGGACGCTGCTGCAACGAAGATAGTTCCGCGCCAAAGATTCGACTACTACTAGGCGCTGTACGAGCTATAACAATGGCATATACATCGCGTCTCAAAAACTGAGTCAGTGTTATTTTTTAATCAACTCTGTGAAACATAGGGCCTATTTGTGGCACGCAACACCACTAAGACTCTTGACGTGAATGAGTATAGTTTTGTCAATCTCACCGTAAACTACTTTCTGAAATGTAGAAGTCGTAGTTTAATAGGACAGCTTCTTTGAGACATGGTGTAGATCTGAGTTCAGAATTCGATGTCAGTATTCGTCGAGGTCGTCAGGTTGCACAGTTTAAGCCTACGTTCTTCGATCACTCGTGCGGCCATGCTCGCAGACAGACCACAGCCGAGCCTGACATGTGTTGGCAAATCTCATTAGCACTTTGTGCACTGCCGTGAGTATCCCGGTGAATGTTAATTAGAGATCGTAAAGCCACTTAATTGTTCTTCACCCACCCGAGTTCGTAGCTATGTTTTCACTCTGCCGGGAGCTGAAAAGTTCTTTCAACGCCCGGCTATGGGGGGTGGCGATATCGATCCGCCACTAGTCTAGAGAGTGAAGAAGGAGCGAAAGGCAGGGAAGAGGAGACGGGAAAAGGGATAGGAAGGGAGAAAATGAGGACAGAAAAAGGAAGAAGTGGTGGTCTCCCATTTTTCAGAACGTGATTGCACTTATGTGTGTACATGTGTATGTTTTTTTAAAAAAAAAAACACACAGTGCGTTTTTTCAAAACAAAAACACACAGTGCATGTTTTACGTCTGACACGATGTATGTACAATACATAATACTGCAAATAAACGAACGTCTGCAGACAATAACAATCCAAAAAGTACAAAATCCAGAAACACGAACAATGTAGGCAAAGTCAAACTCAGACAATATTCCTGTTCCTTCAAATTCAATACACTTACGCTACAAGCAATAAAATTCCAGAAAAAAACTACTCCCAAAACCCAACCTAGACCGCTTAAATGCACACAGAAATAAGAAAAAACAGCAAACTGAAACCCACGAAAATGCTGATTTACTTGCAATAAAAAGTAAAATATCACTTAAGATTGAAGAAGTTACTCAGTTTGGCACATTTGAACAGAGCTAGGCCTATGTACTCGTAATATCATGTCTGCCGGAAAATAATGCCAATTTTATGTTAAAACAACAAAAAACTATTTCCACCGCTGATAAATGCCACAAACCAACAAAATCAAACACGCATCACCAGTGTTGTAAAGCCCAAATTCCATTACGCCGACTTTGCGACAAAGTCCGGGACAAGTTCCTGACAAAGTCGCGAACGTGTCGCCGCGACACAAATCATGAAAGTTCGCAACACAAATCACGTCGCCGACTTTCATAATTTGTGTCCGCGATAAATCCACGACTTTGTCGTGAACTTGTCCATGGACTTTGTCGCCGACGGGTTTGTCGCGGACTTGTCACGGACTTTGTCGCAAACATCTCGACATGTCGAAATGGTTTGTGTCCGCAACTTTCATGATTTGTGTCCACGACTTTCCTCGTGGGAAAGTTTCAGTGAAAGTTGGCGTAATGGAATTTGGGCTTAAACACATGAACTCATTGTTTATGGTTCAAGTACGTCAAATCACAACAGAAAAGAGCAACTAGTTAAAAAAAGTATTGAACACAAGAGCTGCAAATCCGAATAATGTTTCTTTAAGCCGGAGCAATATGGAGGGCGTGTATAACAAGGTGGTCATGCTGAAGCAACTCATTTAAATGAGTTACTAAGAAAAGCAAAACTAAAGGAGTGTATAAAGCGACGGAACTGTACTGAAATGCTAGTGTTACACAATTCCCAGTTCAATTCAGTCCAGTTCAGTTCGCTCGCTATAAACAAGAGCTCAATAACGATCACTATAAGGCTGCAATAAAAACACCGCATCCTTACAATAATGGGCCTATCTGTGGTCTATATACACACCTGATTCCATCACAGCATTCATATAAAACTATTTACATGTGGACGGAAATGTTTTGTAGTCTAGACAATCAAAGCTGAAGTATTAGTTCTCAGGCTAAGAATGCGGTTTATTCAAGACAGTGGCATATTTAGAATTCAAAAAGTGAAAAAGGCAAAGAGCCCAGGGATGAATCCCCCAAAAAGTTGAATCCTTTCAATAAACTGCCAAACAAATTTTGACGTTACAGCAAGCACGAAAGCACCAAGGGGGAAGGGAAGGTTAAATATGTTAAATATGCACTGTTGAAATATGCCACCGATTCAAGACCTGTTAAGTCACTGCTCACACATTAGAAAATTGCTATTATGAGTTTAATCAGACAGAGACTAAATTATAACGGTCATCAATTTTTTGGCAGTTTCAACAGATTAAAAGCCTCACTGGTAAATGCGTCAATTGTTTTAGTAGATCACGTGCTAAACTACTGCTGTTACATAAAATTAAGTGTCCGATGTGTTATACTCGTTATCTTAAGAAGCTAGTTTAGATGTTCCCAAATTCCAGCTACTCACCCAATAACGTTCGTTGTCAGGAGTGTCGTCGGTTAAAAAGTAGAGATGGGCAGGAAGTTGCAATTTTCTGACAGACATTCAATTTTTCATCTAAATCCCCCCACCCCAACGGGAGATTTTTAACCCCAAACTTTAAACTTTTGGAAGCAATTTTTGGACAAGAAATTTTTCTGAAAAGCTAAAATTTAAAAGTGGGGGCAACTGCCCCGTGCTCTCTGCCACAACGCCATAGACCACTTGAAAAGTTTTGCTAGTAAAAGTTGTCGGCAAATGGTGGCGTTTTGAGACGCCTGATGAACCAAAAGTCCATGTCTGCCACGAAACAGAACTCAAAAGTACCACCAGAAAAGCTCCACAGTAAGAACAGATGAGTATTATATTACCCAATTCACTCGGAACATCATCGATGACATTTGAAAGCACACGATTACTGCTTCATAAATATTCAGCTCAAATACATGTAGTGGGTCAAAAAAGTGACACCCTTTTCAACTACAGCCATACAAGCTGCAAAACATCAAACATTTATACGGTTTAAACAATTTTAACAGTTACCGTTGATTATTCTCAGTGTAAATGTACACAGCACGTAATTGAAAATATTTTCACCATTCCTTTGAATCTCAGCGTTTCTCCACATGCAGAGTGAAAATCAAACAGCGTTCACCTTTAGTTATTCCAAACATCATAAAGACATATACAGTTATTAGTACATAAACAGAAGTTGTATACAAAGACAGATGGAGAACGACATCATTTAATGAAAATGACTGATACATCAGTAAACAAAAAAATTGCAAATAAGAGGAAACTCCAAAAATACCAAAAAGGTGTAACTTTTTTAGCCCACCCTCTAGAGTCTCGTGCACATGACGCTGTACAGCTGGGATACGTAGACAGATGTTAGCTGCTGCTGAGTATAAAACAAGAAATTGCTACATAGAAGATGATGAAAGCACACAGACTAGTTTGAAGCCATAAAGCCGTGCTGATTACGAAGTACTGGAAATAGGTTATTGGGTCACCTGTTAATTGGGCTCAATCGAGAGTCAGTGTGATAGACCTCATACTGGACCACACAGATCATAATCCTATCAGAGCTTCTGAAAATTTTTCGTTGGGCCCGGGCGCCTAAACCCTACTCCAGTGTGTACGGCGGTTTGAACAATGCAGTAGCCGGTCCAGTCAGCTATCAGCTGCTAGTAGTGAAGACCTGCCATGCAAGCAGATGGCTTCGCTCAGCACTGACCGGCTGCTGATGCTGAGATGTCATTGGTGACTCGCTGTCAGAAGACGCTACTCTAGCATCTCTTCCTGCACATAGACAGCAAATGTGTGCTAACAGGCAGTTCAATAACCGAATTAAATGACATAGTTGAGTCAACTTAACCCAAGTCCAATGACTTCCAGTCCGAGACATGGTGGTCCGAGTCTGACAAATAAACTTGATGAGAAAGAACGTTTTGTTAAATTCCATATTCACAATTTATTATTATATTAATATTTATATAGCGCCATATGCGGAGCTTCAGAGCATGAAGTGACAAACAACAACACAACAAAATGGTAGCAATTAGATGACACTTGTCTACTGAGATTACGACTATGTTAACAAAACAATTAATCAAAATAAAAAAATACAAAAAAATCAGTATGGTGCAGCTACTTCCAAGTCACACAGCACTGAGTCCAAGTCCAGTGGAAACAATAAGCGAGTTCGCCATTCTCTATGACCTAAGTAGGTCAGCGTGACCTAGTATGTCAACTCCCCCAAACAACATAGCGGCGTGCACATAGCGAGTCAATTTCTGTCGATGATTTCAAGCGCTGAATAGTAGACGTTTTGCGAAAGCATGCTTACTGCCAGCAAGGAGGATTAAAAACACTTTAAAACAGTTAGCAGTAATCGCAAGGACGAACTAGTTGCTCCGGCGCACGCTGCGTATAGGGGCCTATACAGTCAATCAAAATCTGCCTATAGGCCTCTTAGTGCCATCGAAGAAAGAGAAGTCGGAAGCCAAGCAGCAGTACTAGGCCTACTGACGCTACAAGACGGCACTAAGATACCAGATTTGCATTTCTTGCACATTTCGATCTAAAAGCGCATCACATGTAGGGTTAATGCAACCTATTTAACCAGTCAGTGGTGTAGGCCTAGTCAAGGGGAAATGCCGAATGCGAGGGCATGCCAACACCCAAAATATATTTGGGAGGAAATGCCATTCCTGCAAACAATATCAGGGCAAGAGGGGACAGTGAACTGATACAGTAGTATTCCGCAAATAAGCCTATAAGCACGTGCAGACCTGCTGCCGGTCAAATAACTTGTGCCTTAAAATGAAATCAATAATACCGAACTTGATGTTACCAGACGTGGTTTCCGAAGCTGCAAATACGCTAGTAGCCGGGTCTCAAAAAATACAAGTCAGGGGCAAGTCAAATGTTCTAATAAAAAACAAAAGCTTCTATCAGAAGTCTTAGGGTAAGCATGATAATATTCTGTTTCACTAATCTTTTCAACATTGGTAACTACGGTAGCTGGAAAAAAATTACTAGTGAATAATAAAAACCGAATATGCTATCTGCATGCTGCATACCATAAGAATAAAAGCTATGGTGGGCACCCAAAAATGACTGCCCTGCAGTGTCAGTGAGCTCACTTATAACAGGCCTGGCAGCCAAGACATTTGTGTGCATTTTAAGCTCTGAAATTGTGCCTAGCAAAAACAATTTTTAGTCGCTTCGAAGTAGCATTAGTAACTGATGCATTTTTTGTATTTACTACTACTGCCGTGCCAATTTGTGTAGGTCTGTTATACAAGAAAATAAAAAATAAAAATGCGTGAGACTAACGCTAGATGCGTGAGACTTGGCAAGACTGCGTGTTGGTCACAGTTGCATCAAGATCCAGCGGCGTAGCCAAGGGGGGGGCAGGGTGCCCAGCCCACCCCCAATCCTCCAGACAAAACATAAGCATAGGCCTACATGTACGTATTAAGTGCACGAAATTTACCAATTTAGTTAGTTTTATTTTTGGGAAAATAATCATAATGGTTGCAACCAGATCTCATCTTTTAAAACTAAAATGCACACAATTTGATTTCATCTGGGGGTCCACCCAATAGCCCACTGGGGGTTGTATTTGTAATATTGCACATCACGTTCATGACGTTAAAAGTTTTATTTAATAGAACTGCAATGAAAATCGATAATCGTTTTGATCCAATGTTTTTTTGCGTCTTCATCTTTCCGTTCTGTTGGGAAGTGGAACTAGCTTAAACCTAAACAGTAGTTCGCACGTACAGTACAGTGTGCCGTGCCAAAATTTATTCCGTGCTCAGGACAAAACTTTTTTTCTCTACTGTTAAGCTTGTAATCGCCCTTCGTACAACCAACAATTGCGCAATGAGCGTCTGACATATATAATTATCAACTTTATGGCCACATTGCGTACAACGTCGCAGCGATGTTTACACATCTTGGGGGAGATGACCTTTTAGGTCACTATCTAGCCAAGGCGTGGCGCATGCGCAGCGAACACGCTGAACTATCTAATTCCGAGTCATGAAAAAGAATAACTCAAATAACTCAAGAAAAGAAGGCAAATACACGAAAAAAGAGAAACCATTTCTCAGCAGTCACTACAAAAATCTCCTAATAAATACTACAAAACACATTATACACGATTGCTAAACTCAGACAGCTAATATTTTTCACTAAAATGTACAAAGTAAAAGATGAAAGTTGTGTACCACGTCTGAAGTCGACGTAGCCTTCTCCTCCAACAATCACTAACATGATCTCTCGTTGTCCAGTCTCTGCATCCTTCCCCTCATCAGTTTCAACTGGCTCTTCCCCCTTGCTCTCAGTAGACTGATGTGCATCACTGCCACCTGTCACTGGCAAACCTGCAAAACAAAGAAATCATTGCACAACTAAATATGGAAATAAAAATAATAACAATAACTACAAGATCACACAGGATGTGCCAAGAAGTTCCCAAGCAATAGGGTGACACCGATCTGTTTCCTTAGCCCTAAGCCAAACATCAGCTTACACTGCGAGACCACAGCAGATACAGGGCTAGTGCAACATATGGTATGCCTGTTTACACCCCACCTTTTGCTGGTACTCATTATGTCTATCCATGGACGGATGGCCAGGGTGAGTTGACATGGGTGGCTGGTTACATACTAAACTGGCTTAACCATCTGATGACGGTCACCAATCCAACCAGGCAAGGTACAGATTAACCTGCAATGGCGTTGATCCATCGCCAATAGTGGGCACACCAAAAACGAGTGCTGAGAACAAGACGCCGTAGCATCAAGTGGGTGTGGAAAAGGAAGGAGGCATTCCATCTAACTAAAATGTCTGGAGGAATGTTGTAAATTCCCAGTGAGGTCCCAGCCGCGGCCAAAAATAAACTTGGCGCATTTTAGCCTCGTTGAATACTTCTGGCAAAATGATAGTGTAGCAAGCAAGCAAAAAACGTTTAGCTTTTCTCTGTTTCTCCCCTGAAAAGTAAAAGAATGGGGACGTTCATAAGACTACAACAAGACATGACTAAAATACCGGGGGTCAAATCCCTTGACCTGAAGAATGACACTGCTAGCAACTTGCGCTGATCAAACACAACATGCCAACACTATATCAAGCAACCATGCACACACCTGGTACAGCAACAAAGAACTTGACGGCGTCCTTGTATCCATGGTAACTGAGCTGAGCCTGGCTGATACAGCAGTACGGTATCAATGCACCATCACCGCTGTCAGCATGTCCGTCACCATACACTCGTACCACTCCACCTGGTACCACTGCGCCCGGCCGACCCGACGACGCCAGCGTCAACACTTGCCGGTTACCTGCGACAGTTAATAGTACCAGAGGCATGTACAGATATAAGCTGGACTGAAATTTCAGCTCAGCTCAGCTGTGTCGAAAGAGTGTAGTCTACTAACTGACGGAACTAAACTGGCATTTCAGTTGCATCTAGCGTAGACCTACTAGGTAAATGAGCTGAACTGAAACAAAGTTAACTAAACCAAAATATGCCAGTAAACTTCTATGCAGTTGCATCTGATAAGTGGACTAAACGACAGAACTAAACTGAAGTAAAATGTAAGTAATTAAGTAAGTAAGTAAGTAAGTAGTCTGCATTTGTAACACGCCATATGTCATACGCCATATGTTCGAATCGTAGGCAGTCATCCAGACAGTCATCAATCTCATAATGCTGTCTATTGGAGGACAGAGGGCGAAGAGAAAAGAACGAGAACAATTGGATAAGGACGAGAATGAGATCAAAAGCAAATTTCAAGAACGAAAATGAAACTGACAACCACAAGAACCAGAACAAAAACAGTGAAAGAGCAAAGTTTAACATATCACAGGCTATTTCATACAGTCATCGGCATAAAGTGATTATAAACTCATAGGACATGAACCAAACGTGCAACTATGCAGTTTCTATCAGAATTGGACATGGATCTGTTTTTCACAACCCAGCCAACAGAGTCACCTACTCAGTTGCCAGAGTCTACTTAGAACCCACAGTAGAAATTGCTACATTGCGGTAGTACTAATCATGAACTGAGAGGACCTACAATAAAACTCACTGAATCGTAATTACAGAAGCTGCAATTGGTGTCACAAGTGCAGACTACCGGATGTGTCACAGTTCCATTATCTGGACAGTGCTGCGTATACAGATCAAAGACTGTGCATTAGAGTAGGTTGTTGCAGAAACAGCATGTTTTATCACAGCTCGTCTTTCTGCTATGGCCACGTTTACAACCTATGTAACTCGCTTGATGTAACATGTGCATCATGTGCAGCATCATGTGCAGCATCGTAACTACCAGAACCTTGAGTCGAGTTATTAGTTAACACTGCGAACAAGTATTTTTTGCATTCTTAATTTTCGAGAGCACGAGACCAAAATGCATGAGAACGAGAACAAGAACGAGAATGAGACCATTAAATTTGGTCTCGAGACCACATTGGTCTCGAGAACTTAACATCCCTGGTAATAAGTGAACAAAATGGCAGTTCAGTTAATCTCATTTTAGCTCATTTCTACGAAGTGCAGTAAAAGTGTTCATTTCTGTCGCTTTTTCGAAAACAAAACGAGCTCCCATGTAATGAATTTTGCTGTATGCCAAAATCTTTCCAGTTCACTAGTGACGCTTCAGTAAAGGCTTCAAACAAAATATATGCAAACTACTGCAAAAATGATACAATTTACAAGCAATATGCCTTTCACTAAGTCAAACTAACCCCTGCTACAAAGCAGTAAAAGCTAAAAAAATAGCTAAATCAGTCTACTGCAATCCAAACCAGAAATCAGATATCATAAACCAGAGAAAGTAATTAAAATAATCAAACAAACAGAACCTACTTTCAAGTGCAGAGTACGAGTGCAGAATCCGTGTGTCATTTGCTTAACATATGCAAAACATAAGATTAAACAACGTGCTTTGCAAACATAATGCTAAATAACAGGCAAACTTAAACATGTGTGCAAAGAAAATGAGTTAGAACTCAATAACGAGAATTCAGTTAGTAATCATACATCATACAGCATGCTGGAATACTAGACTACGGATTTTGACTTAAAACTTAAATTTTTATTACATCAAATGCAGCAAGCTGCAAGTTGTTTAACAATTGCAAAAGCTTGCTGACAATACATAAATTAAGTAGATTTAATACTAATGTTAACTAGATAGTTTGACTTATGAGTTTTTGCTACCAAAATAAATTCAACGTAGGACTTGACTGAAAGAAGCAAAATAAACGTAAAAGACAACGTCAATACTCAACGTTGTAACAATACAAACATTCCACTTCAAACTTGAGAAATGCATGCGAATAGATTCATTAGGTTAGAAGAACTTTACAGTAATAAATTCATCAATTACGACCAAAAATTGTTTGTACCTCAATGTTTCGACTTCCACTGGAAGTCTTCATCAAGAGAATGAAAACAATCATTTCTTCTTCCGGTTCTTGGCACAGTAACTAAGTCCTGTGCCAAGAAAGCTGAGTGTGGTAAGAACCTTAATGGAAAGAAGTCAGTGCCTGGTGTCAGATGTTGTGGACAAAGAGCAGGAAGAGGCCCACATAAAAGACGCCCTACGTAAGTGCAGTTATCCAAAGTGGTCTTTTGACATAGTGAAAAACCAAATGCAACAAAGGCAGCAGAAGACACAGAAAAAGCAAGATCAGTTGCCTTCTCGATCATTAGTAGTGATTCCCTATGTAGAGAGAACATCTGAAGCGGCCGCTAGGATCATGAGAAAATAGAATGTACCATGTGCCATTGTGCCACGAAACCATGCAAGACTCTCCGAAGCATTTTGATACATCCAAAAGATAAAGAAGACAAAAAGCAGACGTCAGAATGTGTCTACAAAGTTCCATGCGCCAATTGTGATAAGACGTACGTAGGTGAAACAGGAAGAAAACTTGGTGTCAGGTTGCAAGAACATAGAACTGAAGTGGAGTTCAAAACCAAGTGAGCTTTTACCAGAAGTCAGCGCTCCAGCACTTCAGCAGAATACAACAAATCGGCTCTCACCGACCATGCTCTACAAGAAAACCACGTGATAAACTGGTCTGATGCGTCGGTGATTGACAGGGAACCTGACAGAGCCACCAGATGGATCAGGGAGGCAATTCACATCCGCAAGGAGGGACAACAAGCCATGAACCGCAAAGAAGGCAGCTACCAACTCAGCCACGCATACGACCGCTTTCTTGGCACAGGACTTAGTTACTGTGCCAAGAACCGGAAGAAGAAATGATTGTTTTCATTCTCCTGACGAAGACTTCCAGTGGAAGTCGAAACATTGAGGTACAAACAATTTTTGGTCGTAATTGATGAATTTATTACTGTTCAGAAATGCATGCGACAACACCATACGGTAATGATAAATTAACACTTAAAACACTAAAATCTGCATTTCTTAGTATCTATATGCACAATGCCTTAGGTTACAACAATAACATGCAAAAGTTAAAAAAACAACAAATAAATCATTCAAGGCCAGTGCAAAAACAAAGAAACATGTTCAACCACAGCCAGACCATCATGCATGGGTTAGATGCAAAGTTACAATGTGCAGTTATAGAGAATGCAATTGACTCACTTTCAAACAGTGGTACAGTTAAGATCACGCCGTTGCCAGTGCCGATCCACAGCCGACTGGACGCTATTGACAGACAACTGATTCGCACAAAGGAAAAACCAAGGTTGCCGGTACCTGAATAAACAGTTAACACAGTATACATGTATGAAATAAGAATAGACTAGTGGGGTCCAGGAAACAGCAGGGCACAGCCCCTTAAAGCCGAAAGCACTTTAGTTTTCAGATCCATAAATGAGGCCAAATTTGTCCACTCTATGTTACCACTGTTTTTATCTTTTATGGAGAATCATAAGTTTGGGGGCCATGGCTCCCTGACCCCTTGGATCAGCCACTGACAGTGCTGTCATCACTGCACATCTATTGCAAGCATTCATTCTCCCAATTCATTTGACAAATGTAAAACAGTAATGAGCTAATCATTAAATGGTTTGGTTAAATGACACAGCTCTTCACAGGAAACCTATCTCGAAGCTATGAAGCAACACCTGCCATATGGGATCACAGTGTTATCTGCCACCCGACACAGGTGAATGCATCCCACCATAACCTCTGCCAGACAGGCCGGTACTCAACTTACCTACCCGAGAAGGATGGAAGGATGGAAGGCTGAGTTGACCTGAGTATGGTTATATACCGAGATGGTTTACCTGTCCACTGACAGTCACCCATCCAAGTACTAACCACTTTATACGTGATAGCAACCCGACTGACCTAATGACCTAATGACCTCGTGATCTCAAGTCCAGTCTCCTAATCGTTACACTCTCAAGCCATGCTTTGGATCAAGCTACAGGGGCACCTAAATAATGATAGCTATCAGAGACAAACTAAGAAAGTTGTCAAACAGAGCAGTGGTACCAATAAACTTGCTGACGAGGGGTTCAACGTCAACGTCCTGCAGATGACGACAGGTGCTTGCATGATAGAGTCTCAGCGTGCTGTCAAGACGTATTGACAACCAGACGCCATCACCGACCCACGCCATCTGACGGACCTGACTCTCACGACGAGGGTGAGCGTCAAACACATTCTGCGCGTCACCACCGCAATAAATACACTTGTCATTTAATTACATTATTACACGATAATGGTAATAATGTTGCGTAGAGTCACAGGATGCTGTCTAAACGTACTGACAGCCATCCTACGTGACAATAAATACACAATACACATGCTATTTAGCATGGTTGGAAACCCGGTTCTTCTGAAAAAGCCCAACCAGATGGGTTTAACTTTTATCTGATTTGGCCTTTTTTGGTTACACCCAAATTTTTAAAAGGCCCAACTTGATGGGTTCTGGGGGTTTTTACAGGTTGTGAATCATTAGAATGAGCACTGCTAGATGCTATCAATACCAAATGAATAACCAAAAATATGCAAATTTATAGGTTTTTGGTGGTTATGACACTGTGGCTGTTGCAGTCTCTTCCTGCATAGCCATACATCATAGATCAAACCAACATCAAAGCGCTGATAATGAACTAAACTAAAATCTCCGTCAGGTAACAGCAAAAAAATAAAGTAAGTAATAAAACAACTAGCAAAAGCTCAGAGTAATAACCTCAGTGGCAAGTGTCTCGAGTTCAACGACGTAAACTTGATTGCGATAAGCACACCAGACACGTTCATTGACAACGCACAGACAACGGACAGAGATGTGTGGCTCACCGAGTGTGATAACATAATAACCAGTGAAGTCCCAGTGACCATCTACCACAGACAGCACCAACGCAATTAGTCTGTTTCAAATTCCCTTGGCTATATCTTTGCCAAGAATTAGTACAAGAAAAGCCCAGCTAACGCAAAGGGGAACATGTGACAGCGATGATGTGTGAAGGCCTGATGTGAACGAAATCTAAGCTCACAACGATGTTTCATTTATACTCGACGGCGAAAAATGCCTAGTGACATATCCAGTGCATGAATTCCAATACTGGCTGAAAATCGCAAATTTGTCCTACCCCCTCTCATTTAGTGCTCTCGTTCGAGGTGACCCCTTTCTAATTTATGTAAAAGCTTTACGGTACCTAAAACTAGAATCTTACAGGTAGCCGATGGTGAAAATTTGGTGATCCTAGCTTGCACCGTTTTTGACTGATCCACCTGTGTGATTGACAAACGGATAGATAAACGGACAGATAGAATTGCGACGGCTAAGACGCGCTACAGCAGTAGCTGCTGTCACACGTAAACATTAGACAAAATTTAGCTAAGTCACTGCAAATATATAAACAAGAAAAGCCCTGCTAATGCAAATGCGAATGTGCAACAGCGTTGCATGTTTGAAAGCCCAGTAAAAGAAAGTCGAAGTCAGTCGCCAAAGGGCGCTAGACGATCAACGGCTAAGTATCTATAGTGTTTTACTTGTACTCACCAGATGGCGTGACCTGTGCCCTTCAGCTAACGTCGTATCAGCTAAAAATTGCAAATTTCCCCTACCCCCTCTCATTTAGCGCCGTCGGGGCGACCCCCTTCGAATTTATGGAAAAGCTTTACGGTTCCTAAAACTAGAATCTTCCAGGCAGCCGATGGTGAAGATTTGGTGATCCTAGCTTGCACTGTTTTGGACTGATCCACATGTGTGCCAGACGGACAGATGGATGGACAGACAGAATTGTGATGGCTAAGATGTGCTACAGCAGTAGGTGCTGTTGCATGTAAAAAGTGATCTTAGTTTGTACCATTCTGACAGCGCAGCACGATGTAACAGAAACACATAACACACAGACAGATAGATAGATGAATGCCTCCAGTGTAGCTAAAATGCACTTAGTGCTGTCCTGCAAAGAAAGAATGTTTTTTTCTGAGACACAGTGCAGACGCCTTTTACATGAGATGCCAGCGGCAGATCGTTAGTGTCTGGTGGTTTGATTATATCAGGAACAATGACATTGTTTGAACAGTTTGCACAAGTACTGACATTACCGGACCTGTCGCAGTTTCGTTTTGTTTTTAGCGGACACTATGAACTTGCAGTATTCATACTCGACTGCCAAGCGCACTAGAGATTTCTTCGAAATGATAGTGCGCTATATAAATGTTCTCTTATTATGATTATTATTGCTCTATGTACCAGTCTCCTCCACATCATAGACCTCACGGCAATATGCCAGTTTTACGTATTCTCTCATACTGCTCATCGTCAGAGGCTAAGGCTGCATTCAAAAAAACACGAGTAGAAGTCCGGCACTGTATGGGTTCCCGTATACGAGTTCCAGCAAACACAAGTTTGCGTGTAATTCAATGGTGACATTCACATACATACGAGTACGGGTTACCTGTAAATTTCACTCGTATGAGTAGTTTATGTGCAGGTCGTGTTTTTATCCAACCCGTGCGAAGTAAACTACCCGTAAATAACAATAATATAATGTACAAAATCTGTGGCACATATTTGACATCAGAACTGACATTATTGCAAAATTATTCATCGTTAGAGGTGCATGGTTAGCAAAATTATTAGTGATGTGATGTAATATTGTTGTTTATTCGCGAAGCATTTCCTCGATTCGATTTCATCCAATATGGCCGAGACGCATTGAGTTATGTGCTTGTACAAGTGACCGTGAATGTTTCACTCATACGAGTGAAGCTTCTACGAGTCGTAAATAGAAACCCAGACCTGTACTCCTGTCTGTGTAAATGCAGCCTAAGCCAGTGTGGCTATGCGATGATGATGATGATGATAATGATGAAATTTAAATGTGCAACAGAGAATCTGTTTACCTGGTGTTCTGCAAAATACAGCAACTGTGCCATTGGCCAATGCAACCAGAACTTGGCCGTTTATGTGCCTACAACAACAGTGGCAAGAGATATCTTTGGTCATACATAGAATGAAACTTGTTCTGACAGTTTCAGTTGCAGCCAAACATTATACACACACAGACTGAAGCACATTCCAAAACCAACTAGAACTTTGGGCAAAGCCCAACGTGAGTCCGCCCGGCGCCCTATGTCCAATTGGGGAAAATTAGGTGGGGGTAAAAAAGGAGGGGGGAGAATTTCCCCGGCATCAAAGTTACGTGGCACGAACTCAAATGCATTGGCATACGCCAAATGCGCATTGTCGACTTAGGGTAGGTCAACATTAGTGCTTATAACTTGGTTCGTGGTGGTTTTTCAGAAAAATTTTTTTTGTTCAACACCGAAAAGATCGTTCTCGTCAACGCCGTTTAGATTTTGTTACTATCTTCATCGATTCCAGAGATATTTGCGGTCAAACTCGCACCAATTTTTGAACGTTTTTTGCCCCCCCAAATTTTAAGGAGGGGCTGTGCCCCCAAATGTTGTACTTGCGTTAACACCCCAACCTAGAGCCGCGTCAAGTGCCCAAGTTTCGTCAGGCTAAACCTCCTAACTCCGAAGTTATAAGCGCTAATTTATTACATTTTAAGTCAATTTTTGACCCCCTTTAAAAAAGTTGTAAGGGGGGCCGCCGTCCCCGGTAGGGGGTGCGCTAGTAAGACTTGGTCATTCTCTAGCGCGTGAAAAAATTTGGGGGCTCAGCACCCCCTAGCGGCTGAAATATGGTCTTCCAAAAAATATGATTTTAGTGGGTAAACATTAGCCGCATAATCTCTGACGTTAGTGGACTGAAGTTCACACAATTTATTTTATTCAACGCGGAATTAACTGTATTTGATAACGCCGTTTACCACTTGTCGATATCCCTATGCAGTTCAGAGATATTTGCGCTCAAAGTCGAAAGTTGTCGTTAAACGTACAAAATTTTGCGCGTTTTTTGCACTCCCAAATTTTAAGGGGGCGGTGCCCCCTAAAAGTTGTACCCGCATTATCACCCCCATCTAGCAGCACGTCACATGGCAAAGTCTCATGAAGCTACTCCTTTTGGCTCCAAAGATCCTTCGTCTAATACGCTACATTTTAAGGCAATTTTTGACTCCCCTTTGAAAAAAGTTGTAAAGGGGGCCCCCGTCCCAGGTGGGAAGTGCGCTAGTAAGACTTGGTCATTCACTAGCACGTGTAAAAATTTGGGGGCGCAGCACCCCCTAAGGGCCGAAATATGTTCTTCCGAAATATGCGTTTTAGGTGGGTACGATTTCACATCTAAATCTCCAAGGATTTGGACCAAACTTCACCGGACTTGTTTCGCCTAACGCAGGAGGAATCGCGATAGACGGAATGACTATCCGACTTTGAATATCTTCATCCGTTTCGGAGATATTCGCCGCCGAACTTTGAAGTCGTCCGAAATCGGGCCAAATTTTGCATGTTTTTCGCCCCCAAAATTTTTTTGGGGTGCGCCCCTTAAAATTTTGGACTGGAATTATAAAATTGGGCCTAGTACTGACCAACGTGCAAAATTTCACGCCGGTCGGCCCACGCATCTCGGAGATCTTGCGCTGACAAAAAAATTTGTAGCAAAACATAAACAACCTAGAAATTTGGGGCAAAGCCCAACGTGAGTCCGCCCGGCGCCCTAAGTCCGATTGGGGGAAATTGAAAGGGGGAGTAAAGAGGGGGGAAAATTTCCCCGGCATCAAAGTCACGTGGCCCGAACTCAAACGCATTGGTATACGCCGAACGCGCTTTGTCGACTTAGGGTAGGTCAACATTAACGCTTATAACTTTGTTCGTAGTGGACAGAATTTCACAAAATTTGTTTTGTTCAACGC
>Ga0209367_1004786_pt1 | contig 18781 bp, 13 predicted proteins | sample WorMetLIZISLAND2_FD_187412 | JGI IMG/M metagenome (GOLD analysis project Ga0209367, IMG submission 187412) | Marine gutless worms symbiont microbial communities from Max Planck institute for Marine Microbiology, Germany - Olavius geniculatus... ... | reverse complement strand
CTTTGAGTCGTTAAATTTGTTGATCCCTGGTATCCATGACGACGCCAGCAGACAACGTTGGTGCTAGTGTTGGGTCATTTTAAATTATTATTGTGGTTTGTCAAAAATGTGACTCCCATCACGGTAACCACGATGTCACCTTTACACTGTATATAAACTGAACAGTTTTTTACATAAATTATAAAATAGGGCCTAGTACTGACCATCGTGCAAAATTTCACGCCGGTCGGCCCACGCATCTCGGAGATCTCGCGTTGCAAAAAAATAAACATCTGGGCTAAAACATAAGTCCTTCTAAAAACTATCGTTTTCGGGTGGACTAAAATGTATAACACAATACAAAGCGCAGTTTGTTGAAATTTTGCACATGAGTTTTTGATCATGTTGCGTGGGACCTATTTGTTACTGAACTGTATGAAGTATCATTCGTGTTAAACTGCAGCATTTTGTTCAGGTTAGGGGCACTTTTCTTCGCACACAGTAACAGTGATAGCTATTCCTCATCTATTGTATCGTAGGTTACAGTTCAGTGACTCGTATTCCAAGAGGCGCGACCAACGTTGACATCCGACAGTACGCTCCAGAAGACGACAAAGATGACGACATCTACCTCGGTGCGTTTCTGTTCTGCTGGCATTGTATTGCGCACACTCCTAGGCCTAGCTTCTGATGTTTAATACGCTACTGAATGCAGACATTGAGAGAGAAAAACAAACTGCAAATGACACGTAAAATTGCTATTACTGAATGTGTTATTGCAATTGCAGTATAATATTTATTAAGCAGTTTTTTTGCTTCATCATCAAATCCAAATTTATATTTCCGCCAACACCAGTACGCAAATGCTACTATTGCTGCTACTAATACTACTGTTTATTTTTGTTTAACAAGCCAGTTATTTCGGATATACTTTATGTCAGGCTGGGTTATGTGTAAATAAAATTTTGAAAATTGCTGAAACAACTTTTTACATGTTTCGTGTCGCCCCACCAACAGCATCAAGGATTTTAATTAATTATTCTGAAATTTTACAATATTGTCGACGTTAATGTGTTTTCTGTCGTTCAGCTCTGATGGACGCACGAGGCGACTACGTTCTAAATGGTAACTTTGTCGTCAGCGCGTTTCACAAAGAGCTTCATGTGTCTGGAACGATTCTTGAATACTCTGGCTCAGGGACTATCGTGGAACGCATTAATGGTACCGGCATGATATATGAAGACATCCACGTTCAGGTATGCTATCAACTTCTCTTTATGATGAGCAGTGTCGTTAACATATCTGCGTGTGAAGCCACAGCGATTTTCAGTTGTTCATCTGCCGCAGATGTTGTTCCTCAATTATCTTTTCTTATTTACTTTTTAAGTACAGCTTTGGCCAATGGCCATATTATACTGTACTTAATAATTTTGATTGTTTTAAATTTTCGCACAAGTTTAACACGCTACTTAAATTACTCACTTGCTTACTGACTTACTCAAAAGCATCAACATTGGCAACATTTTCAATGGTAGTCGTGATAGAAATAATGTTTGCATTTAGAGGTCGTCCATAAATGACGTCACGATCCGAGGGGGAGGGGGTTTACATTATTGTGACGATGTGTGACGTAAGGGAGGGAAGGGTTAAAGGAAGTGTGACGTCACATACGTAACATCTGTGGAAAAGCACAATAGACAGCTAAATTCATGTTGCCAACTCGCCGTATGTGTCAGGACGAGGAACATTTAGGAACACTGTGCTTAATTTCACACAATTTTATGCATTAAATTGACAGTAGACAATTTTGATAATGGATATAACTTTATATATTAGAATTAGGATATGCTGAAATTTATCTCTGTACTCTACACTACAGGCTGCCGGGGGGGAGACGTTTGTGACGCCATATTTGAAGGGGGGTCCAGGGAAGTGTGACGAAGGGGTTGGGAGGGAGGTAAATTTTTCCTTAAAATCGCATGATGTCATTTATGGACCACCCCGTTAGTGCGGACTAGCGCACACCGTAAAATTAATGGAAACGATCTCGCGCTGATTTTTGATCAACTTTATTCATTTGTCTGTACCTGGCTGTTCATCTTAACTGCTGATAAACTCATTAATTATCTGTAGATGTTCGAGCTGCTTTTTTCTTTGAAGGCGATGACCGCTAGGAGCGGGTGCTTTCTTTAAGCATTGCCGGTTCAAATCAGTTCTCCGTGTGCTGATTTACGTTATCAGAAACGTACTTCGTCTTGCCAGAAATTAGCTATCATTCTATCCACAGTTCGGTCTCTTTCAGTTTTTAAAATTTTCATTAACACTGTATTTTCACAGTTAGGGGTAACACGTTTGCATGCAAGTAAACTTAATTGGTGACGTGCATTCTTTAGCAAATAAAATGTAGCCAATTGACAAATCTTTCTTTAATTTGGTTAACAAAAGTCAGTGAATATTGTATTCACTTGGTACAAACGAAGATCGCTGACGCTATGATCACGGCGATCAAATTCGTCTAGTAGAGAGAGACCTAATATATACACTTTGTCCGAAAAAAATAACGCCATAAACGTAGTACATCTGAAAAAATCTGAATAAAATTTTGCAAACTTAATCCCTAGTAAATTGCTAAAATTTATGAGATATTTTGTTATCGATATTTAACGATTAATAACTTCGCTAAGAAATAATATTTTTCAACGAAATTTGGTGATTACTTTAGCAATTTATTGAAAATTAAGTGCACGAAATTTTGTTTAAACTCGTTCAGGGGGCTACTTTTTTCCAGACAAAATGTACTGGCTAACCAAATACGTAAAGACAGCAAGAACAGTGTGCAGTTTAGATTAAAGCAGGGCGTAGCCAAAAATATGAATTGGGGGTCCGCCTTCCTTTTTTTCAGTCTTTGCTCTTACCCCACACCCTTTCCTGTTTCTTTCCTTTTATCTTTTTTTTCCTTTTTCTTCGTCCTTTTAGAAGCAGGACCGTCTAAATTCCAGCTACAGCGTCTGGCGAAGCCTTAGCCGAAATCAAATTTGGTGCATTATAGCCTTAAATTATGCGATGTGGTGGCAACAACTTTAGTTGTTTTGCTGAGTTTCTAATATCTATTTTTAACAAAAATTGAGATTGGGGGGCCTTGGCTTTCTAGACTGCTAGTGGCTAAACCACAGGATTGATACATATAACTTGCCTGATTAGGTTTTGACGGTTGGCGATTTGTGTCACACACCAGTCATTCACTGGCAGTACACGGTGCGCAGTAACGATCAGCTTCAACACACCGCATACACGTGGAGCAAAACTACGAAAAACTGGTCGCCGTGCAGCCACGTCTGTCAAGGTACATATATACAATTTGTGAGTTAAATATTATACCAACAGATAGTTATAATAACGAATATCATATAGTTTTAATTTTCGTAACGTCACTGTAATATTTATAGTCCGACGTACTTGAGTATTTTTTAGACTATTGTGACTTTTTTGGGCCTCAAAGTGCACTCCAACTTCAATTTCTGGCTACGCCCATGATCTGTGGTGTTTTTTTGGTCGACTGCAGGGGTGCAAGTGCAACGAGTGGTGTGTGTGAGTTCATACACAGGTCTCGTGGCCAGCGATCGACATTGTGTAGCCGAAGGCATTCCCAAGCCTGACGACGCTGTCAGAAGCTGCAATGCTGACTGCCAGATCAGGTCTGAAAATTAGTATTTTACCTAACTAAACAGTTAAATTTAGTAGATATAGTTGTATTTATTTTAGCTCATTTTGTCAAATAGCCTGATTAAATTTGCAATTCTGTTTCGTATCCAGCTTTTTTGTTGTTTAGGAGATGTCATTTAGCATTTGTAGGCGTTTTCTTTTTTTGTGTTACTCACACTTTATGTTATGCCACATAAACAAAACAAAAACAGACATGTTTTTGTTGGTTATTGGTTATCAGCTTCATTTCTGTATAACCTGTTATCCAAAGAACACGGATCCAGTTCGTCTGCGGTCTAAAGATTTCAAACCAGATTTCTCCGTACATCAGGAACATTGATTCTGCTCCAGCTTTTCCCAAAGCCCTCAAGACTCACTTGTTTTTAAGCGGACCTATAGAAATTGTAATGTACTATATCCCGCACTGTCTAGATAGGGCACTATAACATTTATAATTATGATTATGGTTATAAATTTTTGACAGTGTTTATTAAGAGCTAGAACTCTCTGTGCAGTCTGTTTTTTTGGAATTGTTGAAAGGATTGTTGTGACATTGTGACACTTTTCTTTATTTGCTGGAGGGGGTTGCACTCTGGTGCATGCTACTGTTGATAATGATTGTTTATTTATGTTTATTTAAATAATTTCAACTGCTGTTATCTGGCGAAATAAAGATATATTACATCGTTGTCGTTGCAGCTGGCAGGTCGTGTCAGAGGGCGAGTGTCGGGCACGGTGTCGTGAGACAGGTCTAGCAGAGCGTGAAATACGTTGTGCCAAGCTGCCGTTTGACGTCAGTCAAACAGCAGTCTACGTGACCGACGAACACTGTGAACATCTCAATAACGTACGACCTGCAGACACTGTCGAATGCGTCGGCTCATGCCTCGCCACTCACTGGATCTATTCCACTTGGTCCGAGGTAATTACCATGTAGTAATTTCTCTTTTAGGGTGTATTCTTCAAATGGCGGATTGCTGGGCCAGTTCTGCGTCTAAAATCAGAAAGTTTCATAGAGCGAAGGTGTATACTGCAACATTTATTTTCACTAACCCTGACCCTGACCCTGACCCTGACCCTGACCCTAACCCCTAGCCCTAGTTGAGATGAAATATTGAGATTGAGTCACCCTCTGTAGGAATGTATAGAAAGGAATGATCCTTAAGACTTTCGGACTACTGAACCATTAGACTAGCAAACCTTCAGATTATTGAGCTGCCTGTAGTGGTAAGCTAATGATACCGCAGCACACTATGCGGCCATCCATTGCCAACACCAGCGAACAGTTGGACCTGCGGTTTGCAGCCAACAGACATACTGGTACTGTTTCAATCAGCCACACTAAGCTTTCACCCCGTAGCTCATAAACTGCTACGACTTATTTTCCATTTCGCTGAGGGTAGAAGGCTGAGTTGATCTGAGCGTGTCGTGGCAAGAGGCAGGGGAAAATTGTCCTTTTGTTTGGTCTCTAAATTTTATCCTATCGGAAAGACAGTTTATTAAGGGTTGTCGTTTGTTGTCAGTGCTCGCAGACGTGTGGTGGCGGTGAGCAGCAGAGAAAAGCTGAATGCGTGGACATCATTGGACGTCGCGTCGACCAATCCAAATGTCAACAGCACGACCGCGTGACCACTCAGACCTGCAACTCAGCCCCCTGTCCCTACTGGACCAAGGGACACTGGAGTGCTGTGCGTATACCGTGCTTTTTTGCCTTTACTCATTGCGTTGCTTTGACGCCGATGGCTAAATGGTATAGCTCTTTATAGCAAACTCGTCTCCGAGCTACGGAGCGTCACCTGCCATATGGGATCACACAGTGTTATCTGCCACCGGACACAGGGGAAGGCGCCCTGTATTAATCCCCGCCATACAGGCCAGTACTCAACTTACCTACCACGGAGAAATGGAAGGCTGAGTTGACCTTGGTGTTGGTTGTATATGGAAATGATTTACCTGTCTGCAGACAGTCACCCATCCAAGTAGCAACTACTTGATAGCGACCCGACCGGGAGTCGAACCAGCAATTTTGTGATAGCAAGTCCGACGTCCTATCGTTACACCACTAAGCCATTACACTGCTGCTACTGTTCTGTTACTTACTACCTGTGTGTTGTGCAGTGTTCAGCGTCGTGTGGTCGTGGCTGGCGGTACCGCGCAGTGCAATGTAAATACGGTGATAACAACGTGCTGAAGTCTTACTGTAATTCGGACGACGAGCCAGAGAGCAGCGTCATCTGCAACGCTGGACCTTGCCCTGTCTGGAAGACCAGCATCTGGGGACTGGTAGTTCAATTACTCCATCATTATATTTTGATGTGTCCGTTTTTTGGCTAGCAGCTTATTTTGCACAAGGAACATTCACGATTATTTCATTAAGAAAAAACTGAAAATGATGCAAATAGTACAAAGTGATGTTTGATGATGGAGACCGAATAAAAAAACAGAAAGAATGCCCGAAGAAGACGTTATTCGATTTTCTGCATCCGAATCGATGCAGATTAAGAGTTAACGGGAACTATCTAACCATAATTCACTACACTGCAAAATGGATGTTAAAATAGTGTATGTGTTTGCATGTGTAATTGCTGATATTCGTGTTCATTGTAATTTGTATGCGTTGTAGTTTTCTCTTTGCTGACGATGTTTTACTGTTGAGCGCATTAGAGTTTAATTTAACGATGTGCGCTATATAAATTCACATTTTACATACTTACTTTCTACTTACTGAATATCTTGCAATGAAAAGTGAAAAATAAGGACCTTAGTCAGACTTGAATTCGTTGCCATGCAGACTGTACCATGCAGGTATAAACCGCTAAAGTTAGCATCATTCGTTAGTCTACACGTCACACGCGACAATTGTGTCATTGTACGTAAGTTACCGCATTCAGTAAGCTAGCAGTCTTGGACCTTTTTGGTTGGTCTCAGTTCAATGCCAACAACAACTACTATGGGAATGGTGTGCTGTCTGCGTGTGTTAGTGTTCGGTGACGTGTGGTCGAGGCGTACAGCAGCGAGTCGTCAGTTGTCGTCTGTCGTCCGGAGTTCTGGTCGATGAAAGTTCATGTGACTCGGAGACGCGGCCGCACCATCAGGCCTCTTGTCACCTCACCACCTGTCCCCCGCCCACCACCAGCACCACTGCCACTACTACTACTACCAGTACTACGCCCAGCACCACCACGTCGACGACTACCGCCGCAACAACGACAACAACGAGGACAACAACAACTACAATGACAACGACAACACTGGCGACTGAGCGAGTGCGACCAGCAACATGGAGAACAGGCGGATGGACGCCGGTAATAGGGATTCTAAATCTTTTTGCCAAACCCGGGTTTCAGGTTTGGAAAGCCACCAAACTCGGGTTTCAGGTTGGGTTCGGGTTTGGGAAGATGGCGAGCGTGTAGAAATAAAACCCACAGGCTAGAAGACGTAATAGTAGCGATGCAACGGGATTTTGAAGATTGGAATAATCTATAACTGCTGCGGAGGCTGACAAAGAGCTGAAAGTGATAGTGTACAAAAGATAACTAGTCAAAAACGTATTTGCTGTGTTATCTAATATAGTATAATACTCCATTAAACGCAGCACTCTTGGTGCAAAAACGCAAACCCACTGCCTAAACCCGGGTTTCGGGTTTGGCAAAATGTCCGGGTTACAATAACCAACCGTTGTGAGACTCGCTAGTGGCATTTTGGCGGGGGAGGGGCAGGGAAGGGGGAATTGCCCACGCCAAGTTTTTGGCTGTTTGGAAAATTGTCCAAGAATTTTTTCCTGTCGGAAGATTTTCGTTTAAAAATGCAAAATCTGAGAGCGAAATGCGGTCCCCCTATTTGGTGGAATTTAGGAACAATGTGAAAATGTTGCACAGTGATAACTTCATTTGTCGAAAATTTGCAGTGTCTTTCGGAAAATTGCAACTTTCAGCCCCGCCTACTTTTTGACCCATGATGCTGAGGATTTTCGCTACCAATGAAGGCAACGAAACCTATACAGCAGGGGCAGCCCCTAGTTGGGGCAGCAGCTAATTGTAGCTTGTATTACTCCAGCCACTTTTAACATTCCCAATTGTTTGGTTGATTGATTTATTGATTTTAGGGTTGCGGAAATTAATGATAAATTAATTGATTAATCACTAAAAAATTAATTCAATAAATTTTTTAATCGATTGAAATCCATTGAAATTTTGGACTAAAACATCACTAACGTCACTACTTTGTGCAGTTCTAGTCAATTGTAAATGAAAGTAAACAGCAATTACATAGGACATGTAATAAATATATAGTGTTAGTTCAACAGTGTGTGCTTTGTCGGTTTTGAGTTTTGACTACACATGCACAGTTTGTGTACTGCATCATCGGGGACGCTAAAAATGCGAGAAATGAAAATACGAGACATGAAAATGCGGGAAAGGAAAATGGGAGACATGAAAATGCGAGACATGAAAATACAGGAAAATGAATATACGGGAAAATGAATATGCGGGTCAAACTTATGCTAAAAGTAATGTTTACACTATGAAATTAATTAAATTCAAATTAACGTTCAAAAAACAAAAATGTTATTACCAAAACTCGTCTACAGTTTTACAGTTCATTTCAGTACAGTTTGCTGAATGTCAGTACATGAAATTAACAAAATTCAAATTAACGTTCAAAAAAGCAAAAAAAGTTATCACCCAAGTCGACTTCATATGGACAATGTTCTCCTGCAGGAGTACGTTCCACGTGGAGTCGACATTCCATTCACTAATTATCGACAACGACTTGACTTGAACTTCAAAGCAGCTATACAGACTGTTAATGCTCACCTAAACCAAAATCACACTTTTCCTGAATTTTCATTTCCTGTATTTTCATGTCTCATATCTTCATGTCTCGCTTTTTCGTTACCTGTATTTTCATGTCTCATATTTTCACAACTTGCATTTTTGATGGTGCCGAAATTTCATTTCTCCCATTTTCAGTCGCCCCGCATCATCATCCTCACTTTTGCTTCAGTTTGCAAAATATAACAGTAACCGGTCGTTGAATTCTACAGTTTTTGGTCTTCCGATTGACCACAAAAATTAACCAAAATTGGTCCGCTAATTTTGATTAATTTCTAGAGATTAATTGATTAACAATTTTTTAATTGCATGCAGCCTTAACTGATGTGTACTGTGTTGCGTGCAGTGTTCAGTGAGTTGTGGGCCGGGAGTGAGACAGCGTTACGTCAGCTGTCGCTATGACTCGGGTGCAGAGGCCGAAGCTGCAGCGTGTGGACATGATGAGCAGCCGGCCAGCTCTGAACACTGTCTGGATCGACCTTGTGGACAGTGGAGGACCGGCAAATGGACCGAGGTACGCTTGATTTTCAGTTTGACCTCAACCTTGATTAGTTTCGCGTCCGTGTGTGAGGCACATTGGGTCACAGTGCGACGCAATTCATGTCAGTCATGAACTGCTACCTAGACGTGCTGAAATTCCGCCAATGACGCTTCCTCAAAGTTCGCTATTGCACACGTCGATGCGAACTGCGGCAGCACCTGCTGCACTTTTTTTTCTGGAAAACTTTTATGTACAGATCTGGTGCTGCGTTGTCAGGTCTTGCGATTTCAGTGCCCCTGCGCCGAGACGTGGTACTTGAACATGGGTGTTGTCGAGAGTATGTGTTGGTCAGATGTGTGTCCCTTTAGTGTCGGTTTGTCTGTGATACTGGGAATATGTGTTGGCTTGAGTGTGTCCGTCTGTCTGTCTCTGTGCTAGTGTTCATCGTCGCGGTGCGGCGAGGAAGGCACAGAGACGCGGTATGTGGCGTGCGTCGTTCCTCTGGAAGACGTGGAGTCGGTCGTGGAAGACAGCTACTGTGACGTCAGCACACAGCCGGAGTCCGAGCGCTCGTGTTGGCCTCTGGATGTGGACTGTCCACAACACATCATACCGACATCACCCACTAATGCTACTCCACCCGCAACTCTCACTACTGGACCTGCTACTGTAGATAGCACAGCACACTGGCGTACTGGTACTTGGGGACACGTAAGGACTGTTTTGTTTAACGTTTAAACGGTGTCAGGAAAGTTCCCTCCCTACGGACGGGTCCACTCCGTTACCCAGCAACTCAACCTTCTCCACTACCCGTGAGGGAAGATGAGGAAAAACGTGGGGCGCACGTACCTAAAGACCAAGGATTCAAACGCCGCGGTCGGGGTCCGTGACTGTGCAACACAAAAGGCGCCAGAGGGATATGACAGACAGACAAACAAACAAACAGACTTTTCGCGCATTATACTTAGATAGCGCTTCACGGGAAACCCATTTCAGAACTACGGACCGTCACCTACCATATGGAATCCACACAGCCCCGCGCACTGGTGCAGTGGGACGTTCGCATCTTGCTATGGGCTTTGTGCACATCATCTGCGATGTCATTAACTGCATTCACCAAACACAGGTAAAAACTGACGACTGCGAAAATTTAGAAAATCTGAAAAACAGTTTTAGGTACCTGACGACAAGGACCCAGAATACAAATGTACAGAAACTCGTAAAAGTTGTCTTATACAATTTATGTGGGTGTTCTCTTGTCACCGATGGACAAAGTGCGATTATGTTGTTTCAGCGCAGTTCATTTCGGTCGCTTTGTACGCGCATTAACTAACGCTTAGCCTAAGTGTTTGGTATCAAGTCGTGTGCGTATTGTTGCAGTGTTCGCGGTCGTGTGAAGACGGCTTTCAGATGCGTCACGTCGCCTGTCAGGACGAGCTCGGTGACAGGTCGTCAGATTGTGATCCTCTCGACAGACCCGCCGACAACCGGACCTGCAACCTGGGACCTTGCCCTCGCTGGAACCACGGCGACTGGGCTGCGGTATACTTCAATCAATCAGTCATATTTGTTGAACCGGATATACACGTAGATGTTAGACGGTTTAAAACTACACCGTGTCCGGAGAAGAGTCTACGGTATTTTCGACATAGTTCTAAACCGTTTCACATCTGTTTGTATATCTGGTTCAGGAGACACACACGGTCTCAGTCTTAACTCAGCGGTTGAGTAAGTCGCGTCGACGTCGTATTCCTGAATTGGCTGCACAACTTCGAGTGAGGCGATTATGGACACTCAAAATTTTATTTTTTTTTGCCACAAAATTCCGCATTGGAAAAAATTTTGGAAAAAATATTGACAAGAAATAATTTTCCGAGCGCATTACGGCATTGGAGGTTAACTAACGATATGCGCTATATGAATTCACATTTTTGCTTACTTACAGAGGACAAATGCACCCACCCCCATCCACGACGCCACTGATAACTGATGACTGGAGATGTAGACCCAGTATGTAATTATTGTTGTAAACGGCTAAACTACGACTTCGACATTTCACAAGGTAGTGTAGCAACAGTATTAGGGTGAGGTGAACAAAACTATAGCCATTTAAGTCGAGTTTCTTTACGTTGTTGCGTGACAAAAATTATGAAAATTGGCCAGTGTTTTACGGAGTTATCAATGAAATAGAAGTAGCTTTGTTTTTGAGTCACGGTGTATATTGTGTGGTGCAGTGCGACGTGACATGTGGTGACGGCGGTACACGGCGACGTATCGTTTACTGTCAACTGCCGAGTGGAGATGTTCTACCGGACTCCAGCTGTTTAGGCTCCGCCCCACCCCGCTCTCAACACTGCCATCTTGAACCATGTCCACCACAGACCACTCTGCCACCTACCACTACCATTTTACCATCTACCACCACCGCCACCACCACCACCGCTGCGTCAACATTACTCACCCCAACACCTACTCTGTCAGCGCACTGGAAGAAATCACGCTGGTCTTCGGTAAGTGTGCATTTTTGCTTTGTCGTTGTTTAACAGTATCGGGAAAGTAAAAAAAGCAAAGTCTGACGAACGGTACTTGCTATAGTCTTTCTTACATGAGACAGACTCGTGGTGAACTGAAGCGCTTCACAATTTCCGGGCAAGTGGCAGTTGCTGATTGGCATGAGCTAATGATACCCCAGCGCACTATGCGGCCATCCATTGCCCGTGTCAGCAAACAATTAGACCCGCGGAAAAACGGCGGTTTGTTTTCCTTGTTTTGAAGAACGTCTTCCATGATTTGATGTTATCATCATTATCGTCATCATCATCAAAATCATGTGCAACTTGCTTCACAGTATAACAGTGATACGACAGGAATGACTATGCTGAGACTGCTCTTACAGTTGCTCAGATAACAAGCAGATTATAGTGCGATATTCAGCACAAGCTGGTGTTTTTCTCGAGTTGATTAAGTTTTTCTCTGTTTTACCAATCACTGTAATTCTGACTGGGAAGTTTCACTAGAAGTGAGTGGGTATCAGTTTTGCAGTGTGCTTTACTTATAGACTCAATTTGCTACAACAACTAACCGTAACATCTATTAAATTCTGAGTTGATCAAACCCTGGGGGTATTATTTGGTTATGGTTTAATTCCTAGACAATGTCGCCATATGTAAATTAAACCCGAGATAATACATAATCTAACGTTTTCACATTACTTTGTAGTGTTTAAAATAAGTTTGAAATTCGTTTTCTGAAACAAGTTCGTTGTTCTCATGTGGGCTTATCTGCAAAAACTCAAGTTAATATCATTTTTGTACATTTTTCTCATGATGTTTTCATCATTATCATCATTTACATCGTTCACAGAGAAACATATGTACAATGACTAACTTAAAACCTACTGTTTATGTCACCTAGGTTGTGTAACAAAACATGTATGAGTCATCCGAAAAAAATGTTTTCATTTCATGAAAAAATCCGTAGTTGATGATTTGAGTTTTGATTGAGACAAAAAGACAACTTTGAACAATTTTATTTTTGGAAAAAAATACCTGGTAGGTTGCAGTTAAGCTGTCAGTACTGTGAACGAACTAGCTGCCTTTGTAGCAGAAAATGTGCGAATAAGTTGCAGAAGGTTTTAGCTGTTGTTTCCTTGTAGTGGACTACTCCCGATCCAGCGTCAAATACGCAATCTAAAGCGAGCCCGCTGATGCCGGTAAACTGGTGTTTGCGTGGTGTACAAGTAGCTTAGTGTTTGTTTGGCTGAACGGTTAATTTACAGTAGATAGTGTTAACAACACTTTGTGTTTTGAGCTTTCAGAACACGTGTGTGGCATACTGTACACACAAGGCTGCGCTAACTTAAGGGTTAGTGGGAGTAGCCCAACGAGACTTTGCCTCATGCTAGGTATGAAAATTTTTTTTCGTTTTTTAAAAGTATATTTAAAATCTAAAATAACTAAACATGTGGAAAGTTTACCCAAAATAGACAAGTCTATTACTTTTCATTACTGTATAGTAATTTGTGACGTATTGCAGCCTATTAGACTTTATTTTCTGCAAAGACAACACAAATTGTATCTGATTTTTTTGCGTTTCCATTTTTAAAGTGGGCAAATTTGCGGCTTTCAGTGAACGTACAGAAGCCGAAAGTGTTTCAGCTTCAGGGGGGTTTCGCTCCCCTGTCCCCCTGTACAGGGACTCTTCCTCTGGACCCCGCTATGGGCTTCGCCTCCAGACCTTCATTATAGGCTCCTCACACTTGTATTTGAGGGCCTTCAACTCTCTAGCTCGGCACTGAGTGCTATAACGGGTTGATAACTCTACTTGTGCACCTGATCATGTCCAAACGAGCAAACATTCGTTTAGCAATCACTTGTTCCACTACAGACAGTGGTTCAACATAACACCCAGTGTACGATGCTTTGACGGATCACCAGACTTCTTAGTGTTATTTTTGTTTCGTCTAGTTGTTATTTTTTTGTTTGATTTTGTGCAGTAGACTCTAAGATAACTAATAATCAGTTGTTAGCAACTTAGCACAGGTTAAAGCGTTCATATCGTGTTACTGTATACAGTCTGTAAACCGTTGACGCTCTAGATCAGATTAGATTTTATGGTCACGTAGATTTGAAGGTCCAGATGTGTCAAATGCTTGGTTGTGTTTTGCTGAGATTGTTCTTAATGATCGTGTTTTTGTTTAGATACGTTGAGTACTGTAATTGCGTGTTAGATGTAGAGACGTGTAAACTCACGGTAGTTTAGTGAAGTTCAGTTTGTGCTTCATAAGAGGGTGTCTACATGTGCGACAAAACCTTGCAGGCAACAAAAACAGCGCATGGCTACGTCCATTGCAACTGTCAGTCAACTCGGGTTTGGCAGCGCCATCGCACGAGACGCCACTAGTGGCGCGATAGCGCTGCCAAACTCGAGTTGATTGACAGCTGCACTGTACATAGCCTTGACCTGTTTTTGTTGCATGCGAAGTTTTGTGTCACGTGTAGACACTTTCTGAAACACGTTGAAGTTGTGGTTACTTAACACGTGCGCTAAAAATGTAGTGATGCATGATTTCAGATGATTTTTTCGTCATGATAACATTTTTGTTCGAGTTCTGAGTGTATATACAGAGTGAAATAGCGAGATAGAAGGTCTAGCAATGCATTTTTCCGAATCACTTATGAATGTGACTGTTAGGTCTGCCATTAGTTTTGCAATAATGATCGCTACTGCTACGATTGATACTGCCACTTTGGCTATTGCTGATATTGTCATTTGAATTAACTTACATTTTTTGGAGTTTTCTTACTTAGATTAAAAAGATAGAAATAATTGTGTAAATAAATGTACATAATATGAATCTACATGTTTGTAAAGTGTGATGACGTCTTAGCCTCAGAGGCGCTTGCTAGCAGTCACAGACTATAGAGGTCACCGCCAGACCCTCTTGCTTGTCAGAGAAATGGTGGGGTGTTTGCACGATCCAGCAAACGTCCAGGAAACGTCCAGCAATTCACGTGTGTTTTGAATACATTTGCTGAAAGTTTGCTGGACGTTTGTTGGATCGTGTAAACACCCTATCAATCTTATAGCATGCACGCCAATAATTCTCGGAAACAATTTATTTACTGGTACTCCGAGGATTGAAACCAGGCCTGCTTGATAACCGTTTTAGGCTTTCAGAGACAAGCCCGTAAAGGTTAAGGTTAAAGGTCGTGTAAAGCTTTTTATGGGAAACACATCGCAAAGCTACGGAGCGTCACCTGCCGTATGGGATCGCACAGTGGTGCCTGCAGCCAGACACAGGTAAATGCGCCTCACCTTAACCCCAGTCAGTCAGGTTATTACTCAATTTGCCTACCTCGGAAGGATGGAAGGCTGAGTACATTTTAGTGTTGGTTATACCTGGACAGTTCACCTGTTCGCAGACAGTAGTAACCACTTGATAGCAACCTGACCGGGAGCTGAACTCACGACCTCTCGATAGTAAGTCCGACACCTTATTCTTACGCCACCATGTTGTCTGTCTTAAGGCAGATGAGTGACTAAGTTAAAAGGGCTTAACCAACGTCCCACTGGATATATGGCTACAGTTCGAAGAAACTTTTGTATGATATTTACGTAGCAGCGTTAACTGTTTGTTGCCTAGATTGCAGAGCCTTGAAATTTTTGATTTTGTAACCTATTTCAGCTACTAGTAATTGTTAGTAATTTTTATTGTTTTTAACGTTTTTCGATTTCTTGCAACACAGCATTTTACAAACTGCAAAATAATTTCGTGAACTGTAGTGAATAATAGTAATTTAATTGATTATGCGTTTATTGTAGAGGGAGAAAAATATAATTAAGTTTGTTTGACTACTGTTATTGCAACTGAAAGCATGCGTTTAGCTAGTTTCTGATAGTAGGCGTACTTGTTTGTGACATGTGCACATGAAAAGTAGTTGTTTTTATCAAATATTTGTTTAAGGTATTGGGACCATTTCAGCTGTTATGTATCGCGTATTGTGCCGCGGCCGGTTTCTCTGCTATACTGACATCACGCTTTGATATTTACCTCCGACAAATGAAGGAGGTTGTGTTTTCACCTGTGTTTGTTTGTTTGTCTGTCTGTCTGTTTGTCTGTTGTTTTACTGTTTTCTGCGTAACCGCTAGATTACTTAAAACAAGTTATGCACAGATTTTGGTCAAATTTTCGGAAAGAGGTGGCGTGGCCACAAAACCAATGCATTAGATTTGGTGGCGATCCGGATTCAGTTTTATTTTTATGCGCGACAGCAGGTACTGCTATAGCGCGTCTTAGCCATCGCAATTCTGTCCGTCCGTCTGTCTGCCTGTCTGTCCGTCCGTCACACGGGTGGATCAGTCAAAAACGGTGCAAGCTAGGATTCCCAAATTTTCACCATCGGCTGCCTGGAAGACTCTAGTTTCAAGAACCGTAAAGCTTTTCCATAAATTCGAAAGGGGTCACCCCTAGCAAAGGCGCAAAACGAAAGAGGGTAGGAAAATTTGACAATTTTGCTGTATCTCAGAAACGGTTCGAGATAGGGCCTCTAGGTTACTATTAATCACTAATAGGAAGTCGTACGCAGGCTTTCGATTGCCACCCAGAGCAATGACCTTAGATGACCTTGAACGCCAAAATAGGGGTTTTTATGGATTTTTGGCAATTTCGGGCTGCGACACAACTCTGTAGCGTCTATAGCGTTCGCAAGTTGTCGCCACGCAACTAACTTGTTATGCAATGCAGATGGAGATTTTAGTATTTGTATATTATCTTAACGTGAACACCTCAGTGGGCAGTGGGCCTTCATACATGCACTGCTGTCGCGCGTTCCCTTTGCATTAGCTAGGCTTTCTTGTTTATTTTTGTAATGTTTTTTTTGTTTCACTGGATACCAATGCTTCATTATTGTTCACTAGGAGGTAGCACTATAATGTCAGCGGTTAGTCATTGCAGACATCTCGGCGGAGATGTCTTTGAGTGTTTGTAATAATTTTGCAATGTTTCGCACAGTGTTTTAACGAGAACATTAATACACTGTGTCCCACATAAACTGTGTTTGTGATATTTAAAAAAAATAATTTCGTGAAACATTGGCCGATTTTAAAAAATAATTTTTGGTATGCAACATCATGAGGAAACTCATCACACCTCCCACGATAGTGTGAGTGTTGTAAGGACGACCTTCAAAGTCTATGGGAAATGGCATACTTTGATCTTCAGGGCCCCAGCCAACCAAAAACCCCTAAACCGATCGTCACCAAATTTGAATGGCGTGATTACGTCGTGGACGTCTGCCACAAAAAATTTGGGCTCAATCCGCCCAGGGGTTCTTGCTCCCCATATAGGTGAAATATACACCCTTCCTGTTCAAAATTTACTACTGTTTTGGTTCTTTAACTCGCCTACAGCCCGATTGATCCCATTGAGCCCCGTTGCCATGGCAACGAAATTTGGGACTAAATTGGCTCTAACTCGGGCATGCGTAAGAGATTTCGGTGAGATTTTTACGCCTTTATGGGGGTTTTCGGGAATGGGCCATCGAATGCTGCCAATCGCATTTTCTTCTGACCGACCCCGTTGCCATGGCAACGAAATTCAGGACAGAATTGGCTATAACTCGGTTTGTGTTAAAACATATCTGGAGATTTTTTGCATCTGTGGGGAGTTTTCGGAAATGGGCCATCAAATGCTGCTAACTGAATTTTACCCCCGACCGACCCTTGTTGCCATGGCAACAAATTCTAGGACAAAATGGGCTGATTGCCAACTAAAGTTAGCTTGTAAGGACGCCATATGCCCCATCCAAGGTTACCCAAATGATTTTTGCTGTTTTAGAGGACTGATATCATCACATCGTCCTTACACACAGTTATAAACTGATAAGTTTTTTTTACATTTATTGTTCTAAACAGCTATACTACGACTTCTGCTTTCCCAAAACTAGTGTAGCAACAGTGTTAAGATGAGGTTGGCAAAGCTATAGTCAGTTTGGTTTTTTCGTAATATTGCGTGCCAAAAAAAAATTATTAAAATTGGCTACTGTTTCACGTAGTTATAAAAATTACAGTGGTACAGTTTTTTTGGGACACGATGTATTTATTATTCGCATGGCGTGATAGCAGCTGCTTTTAACAGCGAACATTGAAGGCTGCTTCGTAAAACTTTTGTAACCGTTCTTAAGTTCTTCAATTTCACAACACCAACGTTGTGAAATGAATTCTAGCAAATCGCTGTTTCAGTAATCATCATTTGCATTTGCAGCATTTGCATTGATGTGATTGAAACTTAACACTGTCTAATATGCACTGCCGTTTCTTGTTACTATTTTCATCGTTTTCTTGCTGCTGCATGGGCCGTGATCAGCGCTATTTTAGCAACTTTGCTGGCTCATAAGATTTTTCTTGTTTTGTGTTCTTATTTTTTGCCATTTAACGGTTATTTTGTCCAATGCGCGTGATAATTCTCCCTCCATTGTTAGAATTATCTGCAAGTTCGGATGTTCCCACTGTTAGTTCTGTCGAATTTATAACACTCGCTCATGGCGCTGCCCTGGTTGAGTGGTAAAATTATACAGGCTATGGACAGGGCCTGATTAAAACCCGATTAAGCCCTCCCTGTTCGGTAAAATGTGGGGCTTTTACGAAAATTTTCTTTACATTAGTGTACGATAGCTTACCGTGAGTTCAGCGTTACAACTGCACTCAGTTATGCTGCTGTTACCTGATTTGAAATAGCTACGGCTTGTAGAATTCGCGGAAGCTTTGTATATGCCAGAGAATATTTCGCGGCACCAAGAACTTTCAAGTGTCGCACCACACTATGAAGAGGCACCAACAGACTAGAAAATGTTGCATCGATGTCCGATATTCTCTGGCCTGTGTGGCGCTCATTTTGCGGAAGCCCCTGTTTGGTCGAGTCTGCTAAACATGCGTAAATCCGTCTCTGACTATAGGGTTCCCAGACCTCTGGATTTGAGTTTTAAACTTTGTCGGGTCAAGTTTCGAGTATCATGTAACTCAAAACCGTAATTTTAAACCTAACTTTTGCTTTAACCCCTCGCCCAGACTCTAATCGAATGTCGCAACTCGACAATTTTTGACTAAAATTGAGTCCTGGAAACTCTAAACTAGAAAATTAACTCAACAGTTTTCTAAGTAAGTAACTGCGAACGTAAATAAGTAAATAAGTGAATAAATAAATTTGTGTAGCGCACAATGTCAGCGCGGTAAAAACCCGCTGAATCTGAGGCGCTGGGGTAGGGTGGGGTCAGTGCCATGGGGG
>Ga0209367_1004785_pt1 | contig 18781 bp, 12 predicted proteins | sample WorMetLIZISLAND2_FD_187412 | JGI IMG/M metagenome (GOLD analysis project Ga0209367, IMG submission 187412) | Marine gutless worms symbiont microbial communities from Max Planck institute for Marine Microbiology, Germany - Olavius geniculatus... ... | reverse complement strand
GGGTGTCCCGGGCCCCAGGCCTCCCACCAACAGGGGGTCTCCCACCAAACCCCTCAATTTTTAAAACCCTGTAATTCGATAGCCAATCCCTTTCTGAAATGTCAAATACGCCACTGGGCCCAGGCCTCCCACCAGGGGCCCCAGGCCTCCCACCAGCTAAATCCGGCCCTGTAGGCTTACATGTATATGTAGTAGCAAAAGTATCAAATTCTAGAGGCCTTAAGTATATCCAGAACATTGCAAAAAAATTTCATGCTCAGCATTTAGTGAGAAAATGTTTTAGCACAACTGCGCGCCGTTTTATCGAGGAAAGGATGTAGTTGTATGTTAGATAAAACGCAAGATCTGCTAAACACTCGTTACACTTCTGAAATGTTTTTATTTCACGGTCCTATACTAGTCAGCGGTCATCACGAGTCAAGCCGAGTCTCAAGACTGTTCATTGTACCTTGTTGGTTGTCGTAGACGAGAGCTGACATGAGTGAGCGAATACTTGGACCCATGAGAATCGTGAACATCGACAGCGACGACGCTGCAGCAGACATATACAACGTTTCTGCCACTCAGCATTTTACAGTACGCTAAAATCGTAAAGTTGTCAGGAGCGATAAGGCCCATAAAGCGGTGATGATCGCCATTTCTTTAGGCCTCAGCCTTACACAGGTTCACACTGCGAGACGACGGATACGCGGCTACTGCATCGCGCGGTGTACCGTGTAGCAGTCTACGCGCCTATAGCTTGTAATACACTCAATGCACTTAGGCCTATACTAACGCAGATACGTACGCAGCGTTGGCCAGGCTGACTTAATCTTATAAAGATTAAAATATATAATCACTCCTGTCTTGGAGAACGTTGACACCAGTTTTCATTTTTCTATGCTATTTTGCTCAAGATTTAGAAACCTGTACAAAAATCGACGGACAGACGCACGGGAAAGACCTGTTATGTGGCCTATTAGAACGACCGGATAATAAAAGGCCGCAGTAAGAACTAGAAAGCAGTCAAAGCCCGCACACCTCCGCCAAGGCGATGTTGTTCGCTAGGTGGCAGCACCGTCTTCGGTTTTGCAGCGGTTTCCCTTATGCCTCATTGAAAGCAATGGTAACGAAAATTTCAAAGTGATCCAAAATCCAGAATTCCTTCCGGATCACCCCCAAAATTGAATCACTGGTAGTTTGTGCCATTCCCGACATATCCTCAAAATTTCAGAAAGATCCATCCATAACTTTTTGAGTTATCTTGCTAACACACAGACAAACAGACAAAGTCCGGCAAAAACATTACCTCCTTGGCGGAGGTAACAAAGGTATATAGAGCTAAGACGCTTACAGAAATACATCATGAGCGAGTTGCGAACGAAGAACTTGTAGGCGTTGGTGAGCACGGCTGCCAATGCAGCGGTGATAGCAATATGCCAGTCAGTGGCGCAACGCTTCATCAGCGGCGTGACGATCAACGCTCCCACAGCACTGATCGCCAGCGTCGTCCCGGTGAACGTCCCTATCTCTCCTACACGCTCCGACACAAGCCATTGTCACGAATGTTGTAAATAAATTGTAACTAGAAACATTTATAAACACTTTGCTATTTTTCATAATAATGCGTTTTAAGACATGGCGCAAGCGACTGACAGGCAATGATAATTTGGGGCTATTTCGTCCACTTTGCCGGTTCCCGCCTGGACGATTCGCCGTCTGGCTTGTTCGCTCCGGCATGTTGGAAGTTTCGCCCATTGTATATTATATACAGACTAGCACTAAAGCGAGAAACTGTAAATTTTTTGTACATGTTGAAGAAAATAAACGGTTGTTCGATTGCTTAGTTGACATAGGCCTATTGAAATAAATTAATGACGGCGATGATCAGTGTTTGACTTGCCGGGGAGTTGGGGGGTTCAACTCCCAACTGTTTTCTAAACCCCCTAACACTCTGTCAAATCATGCACTGGGGGATCATCTATGTAGGCCCTACTATATACGTAGGATTTACATCACAATTTTGGTTACGCTCCGACCGTCGAAAAGTTTAACCCCAGCTAATTTTTCACAATTCAAACACTGGCGACGATTAACTCAATTTAATTCAATTAATAGTTGTCATCATCATCATCATTTAGCTCAGGACAAACTATGCCCTACTAATTAGTACACGCGAGCTTTTACGGCAATTTTCAGCCGCACATTGATTGGACTCGCCGCCGGAGTAATGAAACACCTAGACCGTATCTGGAATCAACAGAATCTCACCATGTCAACGAAAATTCGAATATACTCCACATGCGTGCTGGCAGTTCTCCTCTATGGCTCAGAAACCTGGACTCTTACACAAGCAGATTGGAAACGATTGGACTCCTTTCACATGCGGTGTCAGCGGCGGATACTTCAAACCAGATGGTACGATTTCGTATCTAACAACGAAGTCTTACGCCGGACCTGTCTCTTGGCAGCCTCTTCCGTCGTTCGCAAACGAAGACTCGGACTGTTCGGTCATGTTGCCAGAATCACAGAGGACGTCCCAGCAAACCAGATCCTTCGGACTTGCTGCGAAGCCCAAGACGGTGCCCGACCACCTCCTGATTGGAAACGCGCTCGTGGTCGACCTCCCATTACCTGGATCCATCAGATCTGCCGGGACACAGGAATATCAGTGACCGACGCTCTGCAGCTGGCAGAAGACCGCTCGTTTTGGCGACAAATCGCAACGGCGGAATGCTACGGCTGAACGCTTCGCGTCTTGATGACAGTGATATAGGACGACGTCTAAGCTATAGGCCACCCTTCGTCCGCGCGCTGTAGCGTAGACCAAAGTATAACTCGAGATTTATTTTAAAAGAAGACTGACTTTTGTTCCCACCTCACACATGATAAAACAGCCCAACGTTGGAAACTTTTAAATCCTTAATACTACTAGTTTCGATAAACGGTTATTTACGTGGTTTTTTGTCAGTTAATCGAACGTCGATTTCCAGTATTTTTAGTTTTTACTAAATCAGGAAACATAAAAAATAACGGCCACAAAAAGCACAAGTTACGTGTAAAAAATGTCCAGTTTCACTCCGCACAATAGAAGAACACGAATTTTGATAGTGAAGTTGATCCACAACTGAAAGTAATCGTGAAAGTGGTACGTTAACCTACCCACGTTCCAGCAGAGCGGTTTGTTCATCATGAACAGATTCGACAGCGAGCCCTCGTATGACGGCAGAGTGGCGATGAAGAACGTCGCCATCAGAATGTTAAGTCGAACGCGCCATCTGCTCGCGGACAGGAACAGCGACACCAACTGCCGAACACCGTCAAACAGCGTTCTCGTCTGTCGCTCAAGACGAGGCTTTGCAGACTCAGAACGAGGCTCCGGGACGTCACGGTTCACCGAGTGTGACAGATCGACCTAAGTATAGTAACATTAATCAATAAATCAGAAATTCAATTCGGTATTTTAAAGTGGCCTAGGCTTACCATAATATTTACCTCCGCCAAGAAGGTTATGTTTTGCCGGTTTTTGTTTGTCTGTCTGTATGTGTGTACAAGATAACTCAAAAAGTTATGGACGGATCTTTCTGAAATTTTGAGGGTATGTCCGGCATGGCATAAACTACAAGTGATTAAATTTTGGGGGTGATCCGGCAGGAATCCTGGATTCTGGATCACTTTGAAATTTTTGTTACCATTGCGTTAAAGGGGGCACAAGCGAAACCGCTGCAAAACCGAAGATGGTGACGCCACCTGACGAATAGTTTGGCGGAGGTACCTGCGGGCTACGACTGCTATCTAGTAACTACTGAGTCTGATAGGCCCACTAGAGACAGTCTATAAGTGGAGGTTATATATAAGAGCTATAAGCTTCCTACATGTAGTCGATTTTCAATTAGGCTAGTCTATAACGTTGGTTCACACAAGCTTAGTTCATAACAACACAGTGCGAATTGTGTTGTATACGGAGATCTGCAATACAATTGATACAGCTAAGAAACCAGTGGCGTATTTAGGATTTCGCAAAGGGGGGCATGGCGAGCGCGCGGAGCGCGAGCCTATAATGGGGTCTGGGAGCGGAGCCCCCAGCGGGGTCCAGGGGCAGAGCGCCTGGTCGGGGGTCAGCGGGGCGAAGCCCCCCTGAAGCTGAAACACTTTTTCTTCTGAATGTTCAATGGAAACCGCAAATTCGCCCATTTTTCTGAAATTTGGAAATGCAAAAAATCACAGATATTTGCGTTGTTTTAGCAAAAAAATAGAGTTTAGCAAGCTGCAAAACGTTGTCGCGGATTAATGTGAGTTATAAAAAGGCAATAAACTTCACAATAAGCACAGTAGGCCTACAGTACAATAATAAATAGGCCGTGTCAAACCCGGTCTGTCATGCTTAACCGGTTTCTAAGTTAGTGAGTGAGTGAGTAGGGTTTAACGTCCCACCCGACACAGTATAGGTCATTTCGGAAACGGCCTTTCCAGGCGGAATGCACACAATCACATAATAATATAGTATAATATAGTATAATATTGTTTATCTGGTGGCAGAAAACAGTTTTCAAACACTAACTATTGCGCAATATATTGATTATTGAGATATTGATTATCTTTGCAATTCGACCTGGAGGCTGTCGTCGGAGCGAGGCTCGACCTCACGAAAACGAGGCAGATGTCGACGATCTCCTGCGATATCACGCTCGGCAACTGGCTGCAAGACGTTATCGTCAGAGTCCACCTCCGCGTGTGGACTGTCCGCTCTCTCGTCTTGAATGTTGTTCGACACACCAAGAACCTCCGCGGGGAAACGGCTGTCAACCTCACCCGCCTGTTCCTGCCCCGCAGTCTTCTGCGTGACTTTGTTGCGCAGGAAGACGAAGACGTAGGCGAAGTTGACGACCGAAACCAGGATAACGATGAGCAGAACGTTGGCGACTCCGAACGCGTCAACCATCGGTCCGATGATGATCGGGGAGACGATTCCAGCGACCATGAAACACAACTGAAGCACCGTGATTCGCAGCATTCGCCGCTCCGCTGGCGTTCTGTAGGCAGTGACAGTCAGTGAGTCAATTAATCATTTATTCGTCCAAAAAAAGTATTACACGCAAGAAACTGCAGTTAAACATTATACTGACAGGAACACCCAAGCATTAAGCTCTTACGGAAGTCCATAATAACAAACGTAAGTACGAACACAATTCACGAACACAATTTGTATACACCAATAACTAAGATTTAAAACTCATCAGATAATCATTTAAATTTATACTCAAAATGCTTTGCTTAAACTTATTTAGAGAGGTAAAATCTACACTGTCGGTCAAAGAATTCCAGACCTTTGAAATTCTTTGACTAAAAAACGTAGCTCTACTGTTATAGGTGAAAGATGGTTTATACAACTTATACTGATGACCACGAGTTCTAGTATAGCTACTTAACTGAAAAGACTCATAGACATGTTGTGTTAAGAGAAATAGATATACTGTATAAATTCATTGTATTAATGCCAATGCTAACGAATCTTTACTATTTAAAACAATAGGCCTATTTCAGTAGTCAACGGAAGTGAACTATTTCTATAGTAAGCCTATTTAATCAGTACCCTTTACCTGCGGGGAGGGTGACCACATAAGCGGCCACCCAGCGCTGAGGCCACTTCATGGGCCCAGTGCGCAAATCCTATTTAATCAGTATTAAAATTTAAATTTTTTTTTCTAGCCACAGAAGTAACTCTTGCTCGAATTGTAATGACACAGCACAACGCACAGTCACGTCATTATTATCAGTGTCAACATCATCAGCATGTCACTGTAATGGCTCTATGCACTGACCATAGATAATACCAGTTTTAAAAAAGTTCATGATTAACTTAACCGGACGTGAAGTGACCACTGACAGTAACCGCAACAAAAATTACCATACCAGGAAAGACCAACTATTTATTTTTTTTTCAAATAGTAGATAGGTCTCCGCTATTGGTCAATACATTAAAATAGCAAAAAAAAATTGAAAGCGAATTAAAATAGTCTGTTGAATACTTCAAAACCATTTCAACAGCATTCAAATACTATTGACTATATTTAATCGCAACAACATTGCCTGTCGGCGACGTAAGCGAAGCAAGCAGACAACATGGAGAAGATGGATCCGCAGCTGCCGTAGAGAAAGGCTCCGATCAGAAAGAAAACGATTGACGCCCGACTGACGACCACTAAGAACGACACGATGTTACTGATGACGATCCCAAACAACGGCGGCAGGATCGAAAACCTGATGACAGAATAAAAATATAATCAGCGTGATTTTTGGGCCGACCGTTTATTAACGAGCTGTAAGCTAAAAGGTCTGGCTTTTTGCTACGAGTTGTCTGTCGGTCTGTCGTCTGTTATAGGGTGTTTACGCGATCCAGCAAACGTCCAGCATTAGCACGGCTACCTGTCTCCCAGAAGCATGCAATTGTTACACCGCTTCTGAAGAAAACGGGGCTGAACTCACCTGACAAGAACAACTTTCGCCCAGTATCCAACCTGTCATTCATTTCAAAGGTGGTTGAACGGGTTGTCACTAGTCAGTTGCACCAGTACCTGGCGGAAAACGACCTACTTCCACGTTTCCAGTCAGCGTACCGCAAGTACCATTCCACAGAAACCGCAATGCAGCGCGTCTGGTCCGACATTCTGGTGGCAGCAGATGATCAGCAGGTGACGCTGATTGGACTACTATACCTTTCAGCAGTTTTCGACTGCGTCAACCACTCCATGCTGCTAGAACGTCTGCAGTCTGCTTTCGGTTTGACCGACTTAGTCCATGACTGGGTGCAGTCATTTCTGACCGACAGAACGCAGCAGATTGCCTGCAGTGGTCAACTGTCTTCTGTGTAGTCGGTACTATTTGGGGTCCGTACTGGGCCCGCTGTTGTACGTTCTGTACACAGCTGAGCTGGCCCTGGTCGTTGACCGTCATGGCCTCAGCCTGCACCAGTATGCCGAAGACACGCATGCAGGTCACCGGCTGGTGACGCTGAGATTGCCGTCCGACGTCTTACTGCGTGTCCCGTCGACATTGAGGCATGATTGAAGGCCAGCCGACTTCGACTGAACCCCACCAAGACCCAGGTGATGTGGTTGAGTTCTCCACAACAGCTGGCGAAAGTCAACGTTTCGGAGGTTCCGGTGGCGTCGGCACGTATCAACGTCTCCGAGACGGCCCGTAACCTCAGCGCCATCGTCGACAGCCAGCTGACACTGTCTGAACAGGTGGCCGTCGTGTGTCGCAGTGGCTACTACCAGTTACGGCAGCTCTGACCGCTCGTCAGATTGATGTCACCTGACGCCGTCAAAACGCTGGTCCAGGCGTTTATTTCGTGTCGCCTGGACTACTGCAACTCGATGTTCTACGGCATCACCGACGGTCCGATGAGCCGGCTGCAGTCTGTTCAGAATGCGGCTGCGCGATTGGTGTCGGGCGCTTGACGCTATGACCACATAACGCCGGTGCTACAGGAGCTGCATTGGCTTCCGGTTCGGCGTCGGGTGGACTTCAAGATGGCCACTCTGGTCTACTTGTCACTGTCCGGTATGGCTCCACCTTACCTGGCCGCCGACTGTTAGCTGGTCTCTAACGAAGGTCGTCGTCAGCTGCGCTCTGCCAACTCAAGGACATGTGTCGTCAGAAGGACCTGCAGCAGCTATGGAGACAGATGCTTTGCTGCTGCAGGTCCGAGGCTGTGGAACAGTCTGCCAGCTCATCTAAGACAAACTGACATTAACTTTGAACAGCTTAAACGGCAGTTGAAGACGAATGTCTTCAGTGTGTTCGGGCGTTGAGAGCGCGGCGCATTGTAGCTATTGTTAAATCGCGCCATCTAAATAATCTTACTTACTTACTTACTTACATTTGCTGGAAGTTTGCTGGACGTTTGCTGGATTGTGTAAACACCCCATTAGTAACGGATGTACCTTCGCTAACTGGTAGATTTTACCGGAAAACGTTTTACACGAATAATTAGTCCTGTGTCAAGGTTCTTGCATGCAAAATTTCGGTGATGCAGCGCAAAGGGAGCATTTTCAAATATAAGGTTAAATGAAGGGAGTAAGAAAAATGTGCGTTTTTCAACCGAAAACTGGCCGTATCTCAGAAACGATTAGAAATAGAGCCAAGATTGCTACAGATAACTAATAGAAAGTCGCATAAGCCCTTTCAAATAGGCACAGAATATTTGACCGGCAGCCGGTCAAATATCCTATAGGCTATATGACCGGTCAAGTTTTGCCATTGGTCAAAGGCGCCCAGTCATGACCGGTTGACCGGTCATGGCCGGCCCAGTATCCGGCCATGTGAGAACCGGATATTTGACCGGTTACCGCCTTGAACAGCCTTAGCCAGTACGTACAAGCACCCAATGGTGCTCATAAGTACCGGCTAAAGCCATGTCCTTGCGGCGGTACGATTAGCACCCTGCGACTAATATTCACGCTAATTCTAGTTAGTAGTGCGTATACTGTATTTAATGCCATTTGGTAGGAGACGACTGCGATTTTTCGTTTTGACCGGTCAGATAGCCTGTATGCTATCTATTTGACCGGCTGCCGGTCAAATAATCACCGCGTTTCAAATAAGATAAAAATTATTCATCTTGGATGATTTGTAAAAAAACAATACACGCTATTGTGACTAAACGGTACGTCGTATTTCAGAAACGGTGAGAGATGAGACCAAGGTTGCTATTAATCACTAATAAATTATAAAAAGTCGCATAAGCCCTTTCACGTGATACTAAAATCACTGACCTTAGATGGCCTTGAAGGGTCATTACGCACTCTGCTATGCCAATAATGTGCGATACTGTGGCTGAACGGTAAGTCGTAGGGTGTCGGCAATCTTTGAAAATGGATACGTAAAAACCGAGAAACTGACATTGTAAAAATCAGAATTTAAAAATTTGTACATTTTTGCACACAAATTAACTAAAAACATCTGGACTGAATGTGGATATCGAAATTTGTCGAACTTTTCCGACATTTATAATCCTTCGAACTTTTTCGAACTTTATCGAACAATGAAATACATTGTTCGAACTTTACAGCCGCATGACCGATACTTGCCTACGGCCGAATCGGTCGCTGCCGGCGCCGAGTATAATGGTCGTGATGAGAGCGGGAACTCCGAACAGAACAAAGTCGACTGTGCCGAACAATGACGTCAGGCTTTGAACCTTGTCGTTCAAGTGACGCTCAGCGTCGCTGATGTTGGGATCACACGGCGAAGGCGCCGACGTCGGCGACCATCCAATGGAACTCGAGTTGAACACGTTGTATGTGATCCAGCCTAACGTGTACCTGCAGACATCGTCGAAAACTTCTAGTTTCCAATCAATCAATCAATAACAATCATGCAGTCTAGTAAGTAAGTAACAAAACGACTGAAATGTAGTAAACATGACGTCACTACGCGTGGACGCGAGGTCACAAAGGTATGGATCGATACGAGATGCAATCAAATGATTTTTCGGACTGGTGCCGTTAAAAGCCACACGGGCTGTCATGCTGAGGGAGTATTTTTTTCGGATAAACTGTTTTAGACACGAGCAACAGCGACCGTCGGTTTTGCGCAAATAACAAAAGTAACAGGGAAAAGAGTAGGGATAAAAACACCGGTGGCCGCGGTACTAAAAGTGTCCGAAAAATTAACAAATATGTCTAGTAAGTATATCTATATACAGATTAGTCCTGCAGTACAAGTGTTTTTGGTTAAGTATGCCGGTTTTCAAACATAACATTTTGGTTGAGTTTAAGTAGGCCTACATTCAGAATGACAAAAATTATCATGATCTTTTTCATGAAGACCTCTAGCCCACATTGCCCATTCGCTAATCCGTCAGCAAAACACGTCAGAGGCGTAAAGCCAGAAATTGGGGAGGCCTCCTCTACTTTCCTCCCCCTTTTCCCTTTTATCCCTTCTCTCTTTTTCTCTTTGTTCCTTATCTTTTCCCTCTCTTTTCCTTTCTTCCCTGCTTCTTCTCCCTTCTTTTTCCTTAGAAGTACGAGGACCGACCCCTGAAATCCAGCTAGTGAATCTGGGAGCGCTGTGAGCTCGCCCAGCGGAGTATGGGGCAGAGCCCCAGCCGAAATCAAATTTGGCGCGATTCACTTTTAAAATATGAGATCTGATGGCAACAATTTTAATTATTTTTCTAACTGACCAAATTGGCAAATGTAGTGCAGTTTAGACGTATGCCTACGTCTTGTCTGGAGAATTCTGGTGGCCTGGGTCAACTAGCCCCACTCCCCCCTTGTTTACGCCATTGAGACACATACCGTACCTCTGGTTGATGATCATCATGGGAAACACGTTGAAGCTGTATGCCATCAGCACTGGCTCAACGAAGAACCAACTACCATCGTTCCACCGTACTCGCAGCCCGCCTCGTCGACAACACCCGTGCAACGCCCTGCAGCGACAACCGTCACCGCAGCAGCCGCCATCTCCTGTCGACTCTGACGTCACAATACTGGCCGTGTCCGAGACATCTATTTCCGGTGACGTCATAGTTCGTCAACTACTGCTTCCGCTTCCGGTCGCGTTGTGCTAGCTGCTGGTTGAATTGTCCGAGACCTCGGCTATACACAGACATTACGATGTATAACTGTCACATTTAAACCGTGGTAGGCCTACATGTTAAACGCAAAACATTTTTGCAACTTGTTTTCTGCTTTCGCATGTGACCACAGTTTCAGTCGTCGGGCTAGACAATCTGCGAACTGCGGACAAAGCTCGGTCGCTAACTACTGTAGCTACGAGATAAACTACGAAACTGCGACGCAAGTAAACGTAGATTCGAACAGATATTGACTCTCTAGACTATAACACTAGTCACGAGACATCCGACAGCGCTGACTATTGTCTAAACTGCACGTATTTCAACTTGTTGTGCATCTCCTCTACAGCAGGCTTCACACAACCGATTCACGACTAATCGAAGTAGTTGAGCTAGGGCTTATGCCAGTCGGTCTATTTCTATACTAAGGAATAAAATTTCCTACTCTGTCTCGAACGCATGTGACAACAGACGGATACTGAACGTTGTCGCAGCTAAGCTTATACGGTTAAGTCGACAGCAAAAAATGTAATTTAGTCAACTTAGGCAGTCCACTCGCTGTATAGGCTGCAGGCTACTAAGCACTTGCCTATACCTAGGCTATACGTTAGTTATTGTTATAGCTGCAGCAGCAGCAGCAGTGGCCTGAGCTGTTCGTTAGGCCCATGCGGTCCGCGTTCGTTGCAACATAGGCCTGTAGATTCTGCTCTCGCCGTAATCATCATCAATTATCATCATCGTCATCATAGACATAGTATAACGACATGATTGCTTGGATCAAGTTACTGAAGTGCCGAATACGAAAAACGACGAAAATGATCGTAAGTATGTAGACCTATATAGATCCGACCGACCATGAACGACGGAGTGAAAAAAAATTTAAAGATGCTGCCTGAACATCGAAAGATGGCAGCACAGAAATGATGTCTTTAACGTCCAGCTCTCACATTATGTTTACACACGTTGCTGCTGACCATACCAAAGCTCTTTATCGCAATACTACGAAATACTTCAAACCACAAACCTCGGAGGACGCGCGGTCATGAGTCAGGTTCATTCTGTGCTACGCAGTTGCGCGCTGTTGATGCTGAACCGACGGCAACATCTGCAGATTTATAATGACACGATACATACACTTTTCTTTATGCTTCACAAGTCACACAATGGATTATGACTACGCTCCGCGGACCCGCAAAACCAGTTTGCTGAAAACTTTTTACATAAGACCTCCCATGCTTCTGGTACACCTCCCGGCTTGTATTGAAACATTGTCTCAGTGTGCTTGATTCTGAATACACTGGCCTATAGAAAAATGCAGGCCTATACAAAGCCAACTGTGTATTCATATACAATAGAAATACACTATACGAGCCAGCTGTGTCATGCAAGCATTCGCTCACCAAACTAAAACTCAGTTTGGATATAGGCCTACGGCGCCGGTTTATCAGCAACGCGTAACTTAGGCCTAGTTAACAAAAGGCAAGTTGGTCGCTAGCTAAGACCCGCACCACGCAGAAAATTAAATAGCGCAATCACTAGATTCGAACAGCTGATTTCATGCATCACGCCTAGTAGGCCTATTGTGTAAAAAGTCCTTCCTGGCCACTAGCGCCGCTATACACAGTGCTGCTAGCGCCGTTACGATAGCAGTCGATGGAGTCTGAACGTGTTAGCGTATAGGTACATGTAGTTATAAATTATAATCTTCTACACAAGTTTATTTGTACAACAAACTCGGTTTTCTGGACGTAAGCCTTACCCATTCCGAATTTTAAAGTGTTTCCTGCATTAGATCGCTGACGATCAAGACGATGGGCGTGCAGAGAGTTGAGATAGTCTATTTAACGTAATAACACTCGAAGTAGCCCAACTTACGATGACCACGGTACCTCGACGCTACACCAGACGGACGGAGAGACGGACAAACGAACAACAATAGTTTAGGGGCTTACAATGCGTCACTGCTAGCCTAGTACATATGACGAGAGTAATAAGAAACTCAAATGCTTTTAATCGACCTGCTTTAACAACGGACAGGCTAATTTTAAATTATATCGGTTGTTTCCTCGCTTAAGCTCAGCTATATAAACGGCCGGAAGTCATTTACACTGGTATCGTAAAATTAACGGTTCATGATCAGTGTCACTCACTCAACAGAAAACTCCGTTTTTTGTTGCAGATCCTGGGTTTTAATTAGGCCCACTCGTATGGCTGCAAAACTCGCCATTTCGTCGATTATGCTTACGGCGTACTGCCACAGCGTACAAAACTCGTTGGTGCTGCCCCGCCGTCTTATTCGCACAAACTGAGTTGTTTGTGAACGCAGCACTTCGCTCCTTACAGGCCGGTCAAAGCGTCGTGCACTGTGCATTGTATAGTGCACAACACAACACCCTACAAAGGCCGTGATACATGGCATTTTGTACGACATTGGGCGTGATAAAGCGGTGGCGAATTGCAGCAACGTTTTTCTTTTTACCTTTCTCTACTGTCTGAAACAGCACTACAGCAAGCGACGTAATAGTCTATACTAATATTCAAAGTTTGGAAAAAAATTCGGCATCTAAAATGTGTCGTCGCATCCAGTGCAGATGCTGTGGTAAAGCTTCGTGGGTAGGTATGTGTCATACGGTCTGTCGTTATTGTAGAATCGTAATTATACTGCGATCACTTTGACAACCTAGCTTAAGCTTATCGGACGACGCTTTACGTGAAGTGCATGTTCGGGCGATAGCCATCAACAAATTGAACTACGCATTTACAGCTTGGTATGGGGATTTGCTTCTGTAGACGACAGATGTTACTTGAAAGCAAAACTCGGTTATAACTAACAATAATAGTCAGCAACTTTTGCCAGTATCTTTCAGTAATGTGATGATGCCTCGAGGCAGTGCTTCCCCTCGAGGCACATTTTTTAGCCGACCGTATACTTAAGTAACGGTCGAGCTGTTGTCATGGTTGTCGACCGTTCGTCTCTCTGTCCGTCTGTCTGTAACGGATGTACTGTGGCCAACGGGTAAAGCTTAGGGAAAACTTTTTACACGAATAATTAGCTATGTGTCTTAAACTCGGGCATGTAAAATTTTAGCCATCTACTCGTAGGAAAACATTTTCAAATTGCGGGTTGAATGAAGGGCGGTACGGAAAACTGGTCGAAACGAAGTGTCTATGATCACGGCGGCCATGATCATAAGCCGCCGATTGCCTATGATCACGCCAGCCAATAGCAAAAGCCAATACAGTGGTTAGCTATTTTAGAACATCTATGGGCATGGGCATAGATTAGAAAGGTGGCGCTAGTGGTTAGGGTTAGTTATTGTAGCTATTCAGTTTTGTTAGCTATTAAATTTTTAGGGTGCAAATTTAAGGATATTTCGTACAATTATGTAGCAATAGATGTACACCAAAATTAAGGTTGCAACATTGGTTATGAATTCGAACCTAGTGCTGCCAGGCTTGACTGGCCGATTGGTAGTAGGCTGGGCTCTCAGTTGGTTCTCAGTCAGTTCTCCGCGTTGCGAGTTAGTCTGATCTCGTCGCGCTCGTAATCATATCGTCGTCATATTAAGTCTTAGCATTTACGTTCGTTGAGTTTGTACGAAAAAAGTTCAGTTAGAAATTGCAAACGTTGTCGTTACGTTCCCCGTCAACTCCGACCTATAGGGGTAACCCGCTGTGGGGCCTCTATAGCAATACAATACAATACAATAGAGAATTTGCACTCAAATCTGACAGATAAACTATCAGTTTAATTTAGCACATAAACTAAAAATAGCTGAAATGTTTTTAAAAAAATGAAATAAGAGATATTGAGTATAAAAATACTGAATTGAATGTAAAACTTTTAAAAAATACGAAAAATGACTGAAATAAAAAAAACTAAAATAAGAAGAAAAACAGCTGAAAAGGTAAGAAATAAAAAATAATATAATGAAAACTAAAACTCAGATAAAAACTGAAATGAGAGTTTCTGTTTGCAAATTAACAATTTGCTTAATCCATGTTGTCGAACAGTTTCAGCAGGGTACACGAATGGCCCGCCAGACGACAGGCGACCGACAGACAGACCGCGTTTTACGGAGAAACGTATGGGAATAACTGGAATCACTTAAGAATCGTCAGTGAAAGGTGATGAACTCTGCAGGCGGTGGCGCATTCCACTGTGATCGTGTGTGTGTTTGATAACTGCACACAGGCTGCGGTCGTCACGTAGAGCAGGTGATGAGAAATGTGCCGATGCATCAAAGATGTACGTGTCAGCGTCAGCAGCAGAAAGGAGGAGGAGGATGCGCCATTCTCTAGCTCTCATATACAATGTCGCGTCAGTCTGTCGCTCAGCTGTTTCACATTCCATCCACGTGGCATGTGGTAGAAAACTTCCGAGTTTCCGAGTTTTATTTTCACGATCGTAATCTCAATTTCACTGTCTCGTATTTAAACCACGTATTTGCTATTTTATGATGATCATTTTTTCGTGACTGATTTTGCCTTAGTCATAGTATGCTAATACAAAGTCGTGTTAAACGCTGTAAAATATTTTATTCATGTGTTTGGGATTTTGTGACGTGTTTGTCTATACATGGAACTAGCCTAACTGTATTGTGTATAAACAGGTTGAGTTTTTTTGGAATTTTGCAAAAGTCTGAACATCTTAATTAAGTTTTTACAGTCATCGGCGCCATAGTCATATACATGTAGCTGTCTGTGCTGGTGTACGGAAAAGGCCACCGGACAAAAGGCCACCAAGCTGGTTCTTCAGTAGAATTCTATTTTCAAGTAAAGTGCACATCTTTTTGGAAATGTCAAGTCGCCAGACCATGTACATTTAACCCCAAATTTGAAAATGTTTTCCATGGAGTAGATCGCTGAAATTATGCATGCCAGAGCGGGAGTTCAACGCACATGGCTAATTATTCGTGTCAATCGTTTTCCCTTACGGTCTATACCGTTAGCCAGGATACATCCGTTACGGACGAACGGACAGATAGACGGATAGACAGACGGACGACAACTATGCCAATAGCTCGACCGTTACTTAAGTAGCCTACGGTAGGCTAAAAACGAGCTTGGTGGCCTTTTGTCCAAGATTCGTATATGCTAATTGCCAAACAGGGTATATGTATGGGTTTTGTAAATATTTACTTCCGCCAAGCAGGTTGTTTTTGCCAGAGTTTGTTTGTTTGTTTGTCTGTCTGTCTGTCTGTCTGTGTGTTAGCAAGATAACTCAAAAAGTTATTGTGTTCTTTCTGAAATTTTGAGAGAATGTCGGACATGGCATAAACTACAAGCGATTAAATTTTGGGGGTGATCCGGCAGGAATACTGGATTCTGGATCACTTCGATATTTTCGTTACCATTGCGTTAAAGGGGGCATAACGGACCCGCTGGCAAAGCGAATATGGTGACGCCACCTGGAGGCTGGCGAATAGCTTTGCCTTGGCAGAGGTACCTGCGGGCTATGACTGCTTTCTAGTTTGGTGATGCGTCGGAGGAGAGGGGTGTTGTCTGCTCTGAACTAATTACATTGTGATTATAATCGGGTTTATGAGGTAGTTTGTTTTGTGGATTTTGTAAAATTTGGAACCAGTCTAAACTTTTAGTTAAAGTTTTTGCAGCAGTCTTTTCACTTAGAGATTAACCAGCATGCCAGCCATTTTGATATGGGGATTGTAAAAATTGTTTTAAAAGTTGCTGTCATCTTATGTTTATTTCAAGCATGATTTGCAAACAAGTTGATGTTGAGCACAAATGCATTTGGTAGAATCTAATAAGGCCTACACGTATCATGTTTAATAGAATTTATTTTCAAACAAAGTTTTTGCTTTTTCGTTAGTTTAGCGCAGCAAATGAAATTATGAAAACAAACTGCCAGAGATTGAGAATATCAATATTACTCTAGTGATGTTGGATACAAAAATGTGAAAATAAAGGAGTGCGCAATATTTAACTTTTTGAACTGTAAACATTTATAATGCAGCCAAAGTGAAGAATTACATCAAATAATGATTTACCAAACTACACAATGTTTCATAAAATGGACCCCTTTTCTTTCTTTTATAATTCATCTAAATGGCGATGAATTTACATGAAATTTTTACCAGTTGTAGCAAAAAATACTAATTTAAAATATTTTAACATAATATGGGTAAATTAATCAAAAAAATGAAATTAATGAAAATGAATTAATGAAAAAAAGAAAAGGGTGTCCATTTTTATGAAACACCGTGTATATTGATGTCATTGTTGTTGTTGTTATTGTTGAATATGCTCTTTATTACTATTCACTGGTTATTATGCATGTGTTTTGGTGTACATGTATGTACATGTATTTCATGCATATTCGGGGGTTAATTTTCAAAAAGTGGGAGAAACACTTGGAACTCAGCGGTACAAGGTCACTTTATTGTATGTTTACGTCTTTTGCAAATTGTTATAAAATTACATAGTCTGTAACTGGCTGTGCATGAGAAACACGTCATCTATGACAAAGCCGATAAGCAGTAAATGTGTAAATGATGTGAAACCGTTGCTTAACTGTCTGCCACTTTGTTTCTATTTTTTAGTATTTTTACTGAGATAGCCTGCAATAGGCCTACATCTGGCTGATTTACAGTGTTGCTATTGTTGTTACTATCAAAGCTTGTGTGCTTGCGAAAGACGGACATTTCAAATATTGCATACGATTATGCTATTGTAACACAAACAGGCTGTTTAAAATATACGTCAAATTTCATTTTTGGTGCAAATAAATGACTTGATAAATTTTATTCACGAATTACTCTAGCTGGTTTACATGCATTAACATTTTGCACGATAATGTAGAAACGCGTCTGATGTGTGGTCATGGCAGGGACATTGCCATTACTACGTGCAGTGCTTAAATTAAGGGGAACGCAGGAAAACGCCGTTCCCCACGTCCCTCACTTTTTCAAAGGGGAAATGACGTTTCCTCACTTCTGAGAGACCTGGAGGGGAACCCCGTACGCGTCATTGTGACAGTAACACCGTATAACACTGTGGTTTGAATCTTTTCGTCACAATTTTTGCGCGCGATAGCAGAATGCTTCGCGCGTCTTAGCCATGGCCTCTGGGCGTCCGTCTATCTGTCTGTCCGTCACACTCTGGATCTGTATCAAAACTTGAAAACGGTGCAACCTAGAATCACAAAACTTTTACTGTGGGCTGCCCCAATGACTCTATTTTTTGTGACGAAATTTTATGCCGCTGGGTGACGGGGTTCCCGTCAAACGAGGGCGTCAAATAAAGGTATCCCCCGTTATTTTGCCGTTATTGGCTCGTTTAGTGTGAAAACGGTTGCAGATAGGTACAGACATGCTGTTTGTCATAACAAGCACTGATAACAGGCTTTTTGGATTTATCAACATGGATGACCTTAAACACCTAAAAGAGGAGTTTTAGTGAATTTTTCGCAATTTTTGGTTGTAACACACATTTCAAGAATAAACTGCGACGAAAAGTCTGATGATAAACCAAGACAACCTGAATATGAAATTTTCGGCATTTAACGCAAAATTTAAGCAGTCCATATGCCGATACCCTGAATTCAAAAAGGCCTGCGCACGCGAGCGTCAAAGATATGTACCTCCCTAAAAAGTGGTTATTTTTCGAAAACAGTTGCAGATAGGCACAGACATCCTGCTTATCATAGCAAGCACCAGTGATGAGCTTCTTTGGGGTGTCAACATCGATGATCTTGAATGATTTTGAACTCCTAAAATATGGGTTTCTAGTGAATTTTTCGCGATTTCGGGCTGCGACACACATTTTAAGAGTGAATTGCGCCGAAATGGTTGAAGATAGACCTGAACAATTTGCGTATTAATTTTTTAGCATAGAACGTACATTTTTAACAATCTAAGTTTCGACCTCTTAAATTCAAGGAGTCTTCAAATTTGAGTACTCTTTCAAGACGCATTGTTATTTTATTGCTGTACACTGATTGTCAAGGTAGCAGGACCGCTGCAGCGCTGCTATCGCGCGTCACGTGAAGTTTGCTCAAATTACTTGTTGTCATCGTTTTCGTAAACAAAAATGTCACCAGAAAGCAGATTTTTTAGCTAAAATGCGTCAAATTTAATTTCGCCTGAGGCTCTCCCTAGACCGGCCAACGCTCCCCAGACAGTGGCTTCTATCTCCCCCAAATTTAAAGTTGAAATCGGACCCAAGTTTTCCCACACTTTTGAGCTCATGTTC
>Ga0209367_1004784_pt1 | contig 18781 bp, 13 predicted proteins | sample WorMetLIZISLAND2_FD_187412 | JGI IMG/M metagenome (GOLD analysis project Ga0209367, IMG submission 187412) | Marine gutless worms symbiont microbial communities from Max Planck institute for Marine Microbiology, Germany - Olavius geniculatus... ... | reverse complement strand
GTTCAGGGATTTTTGGTTGGCTGAGGGTCAAAGTTTGCATTTTCCCATATACTTTGAAGGTCGTCCTTACAACACTCACACTACCGTGTGAGTGTGATTATGCTAATAAATACATTCGATTAAATGCTCGTGGGATGCTTGAATGTTGTTTTTACTCTTCATTTTCTCGTTCATTCATGCTCTAAGTATTCAATTTAATTGCAAAAAAGTACGCCAGCATAATATCCATGGATATATCCATGGATATCCACATCCACGGCAAGCCTGGTGTAGGCGGAATCGCTTGCACAGCAACAGCGTGAGCAACTAGACCTAAAAACAACGCGCAGAGCAGAATAAAGAAATAAACGAAGGTTCGCAAATAATGCAAATGCGTAGGCGGCGCGTTCTGACGTATAGACTAACATTACAGTATGTACATGTAGGTCTATAGATACGCGTTACAGTGAAGAGACTGAGGAGTGTCGCTAGATTCACTCGCAGAGCTTCGCGTTCACAATCCAGCAAGCAGTCTCTGCAGGAGGCGACGTCCTGAGTGAACACGATTTTGTCATCAGCGCACGAGACGCTGATAGGGACAGCGACCTGGTAGTCTGACATCGTTTCCGAGTAGGTTTTGGGCCTATACATATCAGCGTGCGCGCCCGCCTGCCAGCCCGTGGCAGTTTGCCATTTCTATAATAGCCGGTAAACGGACAAAATTTCCCTGGACATAATCCCCCCGGACAAAATCTTCCTTCCTAAACGACACACCTAGAACAAATAACCCCCAATGCGATAAAGTATTACTGAGGTGTCCCATTAAAACCGGGAACGACAAAACCGAAAAACAGTGATCTCGGCTTAGGTTTAGGAAATGGGGTTAGGTTCAAAGCTAAGGACTATGGTTAGGGATAAAGTTAGGAATAAGAATATGGTTAGAGATAGAGTTGGAGATATGGCTAGGGTTTAAGTTAGGTTCAGGGTTTGGGCAGTGGGGTAGTTTTGACGTTCCCGATTTTGTCCTTACGGTTTTGACAGCGGAAATTTTCTCCAGGAGGAATTATATCTTGGATTCATAACAATTCAACACCCACCCACGCAGCGCGAGTGACCTCCTAGAAATAAACCGGGTAACTTCCTTGGTGGGCGGGAAAGGTTAAACGCTGGTGGTCTATGCGCTTTTGGCTCAAGCGATGGCGCCGCTTTGGGTTGCGTTTCAACAATTAACGATCATTTCTGGTACTTATACTTAATGAAAATTATTATTCACTATCAGTGGTTAACGAATTGAAAAAAAGACCAGAAAATACACATCAATGAAAAAAACTATATACATAGTGGTCCAAAAAAGCACGCAGTTTATGGCACTATAGTTTTGCAACCGTACGTCACAGAGTCAAGCGGTTTTCAGCACAATGTTCTGAAAGAAAATCTTTACATGACTAAAGTCAGTGTTTAAATACATCAATTAAATATTCTTTGTTTTGCCGCTGGCAAGTGAACTATTAAAAACTGAATTACCTTCAATGTACCTTGGTCCATAAAAACATGCCACTATTATTTTTTTCAATAACTCTGTGAAACATTGGCCGATTTTAATAATTTTTGGCATGCGACATTAGGAAGCAACTTGACACAAAGGTCTGTAGTTTTGGCCACCTCACCTTAACGTTGTCGCTACACTACCGTGTGAAATGCAGAAGTCGCTGTTTGGCCATTGACAACAATGCATTCCTATCGGGTAGCGTATGCGTCGGCTCAGAAATTATAAACTGAATAGCGACAAACGCAATTAGCAATTATTATCACTCAAAAAATCACACGTGTCACATCGCATAACATCATCTTTATTTTAGCATGTGCTTAAATTGTCCTTCTGCAGCACAAACGCAAGCGGTAAACGTTAACACCATTTACCAACAGCACGTTCAGTAACTGCATGACTCAAGCGGTCCATTCGCTGTTGATGTATCATTTCAGTTTGTCGACTTAGAATTTTAAAATAAAGACGAAGCAACAGATTTTTAATGATTTTGTGGTCTCAGTAATTTTCTGAGCTGACGCATGCACTGTGCAGTATGAATTCATTGTTGTCAACTGTCAAACTACGACTTCTGCATTTCACAAGGTAATGTAGCAACAAACTTAGGGCGAGGTGGCCAAAACTGCAGACATTTGCGTCAAGTTTCTTTTTAATTTCGCGTGCCAAAATTATTAATGTTGAAAAATCTGGTTCATTTATGACAAATTGTTGAAGTTTTACAGTCACAGTTACAAAAACATGCAAAGCGATGGTATTTTCGTGTCTGTGGGGATAGTTGGATTTTTGCGCATTTGAGCAAGACAGTGCACAAGAAACTTGCAAAATGGTTGCATTTTTGGATCGCAAGACGCCTGATTTTCGTCCCCATGTTGCTTAGTGCTGACACAATAAACATTTTTCATTAGCGAACCAGATTAAGCTCACCATTGAAGCATGGTAGCAACTGACAGCACCAGTTGAGACTATCCAGCTTGTACCCGTGACACATTATGATCTCAGCATTACGTCAAAACTAGCAAAAAATATTTATTCAACTGCCACATTTTGTTGCAATATTTTGAATTAGTATTTCTTCAGCTACACTGCTACAAATTTTGTGTAAATTGATCATCATTTGGGTGAATTATGAAAAAAACAAAAGGTGGTGGTCTTCTTATGAAACACCGTGTATTGATCACTATTAGGAAGCAGTCACGGAGCCAGAATCTAGTTGTAATAGGGCACTTGAGGAGTGGCTATGGGGAGGGGTGTCCCCTTCTAATAGGAAAGAGGCCTGGGGAGGTGGCTGTTTCCCCTCCCCAGAAAGTTTTAGATTTTTTGTGTGAAAATGACATGTTTGCATTTTTGGCACTTTTTAGTAACTGAATAGGTTCCTAGGGGGGACGTGCCCCCAGTGCCCCCTATAACTACGCCACTGATAAAAAGTCGTACACTGGCTCTCGATTGTCACCGACTTCAATGACCTTGGACGACCTTGAACGCCGAAATAGGGGGTTTTATGGATTTCTTAGCGATTTTGGGCTGCGAGACACATTTCAAGAGCGAATTGCGCCGTAACCAATTGAGATAGACATAGAAAAGCTGCATATGTAATTTTCAGTATTAAAGGTGAATTTCAACTGTCCAAGTCTCGATTTTCTAGGTTCAAAAAAACCTGCGCACGAGAGCATCAAATAGTGATACCCTCGTAAATGTCGTTATTTTACCGTTGTTCACCAGTCTTTCGTGAAAACGGTTGCAGATAGGCTTGGGCATGCTACCTATCACAAAAAATAGTGACGAGCTTTTCAGTCGCATCAACATCGATGATTTTGAAAGACCCTAAACTTCCGAAATAAGGGGTTTTTATTGATTTTTGCGATCTTCGGCTGCAGCGCACACTCCAAGAAAAGAATGAACTGCGACGAAATGGCTGGAGATAGACTGACAGTTTACGAACACGAACTGCTATAGGCTTTGGCGCCTCTCGTGAGCATTAACTCAAATTTCTTGTTATAGAAAAAAATCTACTTACATTGTTGCTGCCCACAGTGTGTGCAAATTTTAGAAAAATCAAACCTGGGAAAAAGTTAGCCAATACCCATAATGCAAGTTTTTGGGAAAATGGCCAAAAAATTGGCGAGAGGAGCAATATCGAAATTCTGTGTTCACAGTATTTAGACATCGTCATCCCTTATAAGTGTGCCAAATTTGGGAATGATCGCTTCGGAAATGACGGAGCTACATTTTTTCGATTTTACTTGGGCCTCTATAGAGACGACATCGCCGTTCTATATACACTGTGTTTCATAAAAGGCACCTTTTTGTTTCTTTTATGACTCAGTATAATGGTGATCAATTTGCATGAAATTTTTACCAGATGTAGCTGAATAAATGCAAATTCAAATTGTTTTAACAAAATGTGGCCGTTAATTAAATATTCTTTGCTAGTCGTAATTTAATGCTGACGTCATAGTGTGTCGTGAGTACAAACTGGCTCGTCTCAACTGGTTCTGTCAGTAGCTGCTACCCTGCTTCGATGGTGAACTTTATCTGGTTTACTGATGAAAAACGTTTATCGTGTCAGCACTTAGCAACACGGAGGCATAAAATCAGGTGTCTCGCAATCCAAAAACTCATCCATATCGTAAGCGAAGTGTGCTGGTGCACTGTCTTGCTGAAAGGTGTAAAAATTAAGCTATCCCCACAGGTGTGTGAAAGTGATCGTTTTGGAAGTTTTTTTGGCTAGATTGTTAAAACTTCAACAGTTTGTCATCAATAAACCAGATAAAGTTCGCCATTGACGCAGGGTAGCTATTCAGCAAGTCTGTCAGCACCGGTTGCAACAAGCCAGTTTGTACTCGCAGCACACTATGACGTCAGCATTACGTCACGACTAGCAAAACATATTTAACTACCAGCCATATTTTGTCCAAATATTTCGAATTAGTATTTCTTCTGCTACATTTGGTAAGAATTTCGTGTAAATTGATCATCATTTGACTGATTTATGAAAGAAAGAAAAAGGGTGTTTTTTATGAAACACCGTGTATATAAAGATCGACCGAAAAAGTCGATAAGCGGAGTTGAAAGAATAACTTCTCCACAAAAGTTCACTGCTGCCCAACTCGACATTCCTAGCGCAAAATTTTCCCCGTTTGTATTACTTTCGCGCGGTCCATCATCTATCAAAACTTGGTCCTACAGTCCACGACAGCTAATAAGCTGATAGATACTGCTCTTCGCTCATCGATGCCTGTGCGACGTTGTTTATCATTTGCAGAAATTGAATAAACATTAATGAAATGCAGAGCGTCGCCGTTGCCCGTGCGTGACGGATGGCTAATTATAGCTGACCGACCCCACGACGAACTGATTTACCACCCGGAACTCGGGTATCCTGTTTTCTTGAGTCATTCAACAACATTGCACAAACTCCACTTAATTTATTATAGAAAACCATAAAACGCACGTGTTTTATAATTCAGTGTGTCGTATGTGGACATCAGAATTTGTATTTTGTACCGTATTTCAAGTTTCATTACAAACGTTTTGGCGCTTTACAGTTATGCTGTAGAGAGTCTATGGCACGGTTGTCGTCTGTTCGTCCATCGGTCTGTCCGTGACGTACGTATGTATTGTGGCTAAACAGTGCGAGATAATGCCTAAGTTGCTGCAACAGGAACTGTATAGGCTGTAGCGCGTCTTCCGTAGCTACAGCTTGGCTTTTTTGTTTATATTATTTAGATCCAATTTTTATCGTTATCGTATAAGAAACTCAATAAGCCAACAAAAATCTTGCTGTAATTGTGGTCGATTGATTCAGTTTCTATTGATTGATTGAATGACTGATTTGATTTGTTGTACGATGTCAATATGCAAACTGCACAGCTAATGCACAACGACAAGTCCACACAAAAAATAATGAAAAGCCGTTTAACCGATAACAAAACCACAAAATCTTGTGATTTTACGATGATCTACAGTTTGTCTTACGTCTTGGACTTGTTGAGCAGTAGGTTCAAAACTTTAATCGAAGTAGGCTGGAGTGTTGCAGGCTTATGTGGACGCTGTCGCAGTACGAGTAGGCTATGATAAAAATAAATGCAAATTTAATCCATCACTTTCCGTTTAAGTGCTTTGATTTTTACTTACTCATTTAATGCAAGAATTAACCTTAGCTATTAATATTTAACATTTGCATAGCACTTTAAAATATTACTTACTAGAGTACAAAAAACTTATTATAGCATCAGTCATTTAAGCCATTTCATGCGCAGTGCGAAGGGACGTTAAGCACTCTGGCCCTCCAAACTAATAGTCCTCGTTGTTTTTGATTCGTTTTTTTTTGCTGTCATTAATGACGAATAAAGATAAATATATATTAGCCTATATGTTCAGCTCAGCTGGATGCATTGTCAACAAAACGTGATGAACATTAAATAAATTTTTTTCTTTTTTTCAATAAAATGCAAAAGAAATACTTACTGGCTGTATCTCACAGTTGTAAATGAAAAGGTGATGACAATTCTAACAAAAATCAAATGTTCGTTTTTAATCAAAGCTAATCATTAAACGGTCATTAATTTGTGGATAGTTGACGATTAAACAATTAATCGTTGCCAGCGCTATAGTTCATTCTGACCACCCCGACCTTTAACAAAAGACAAGTTCCACCAAAATTTTTTAAAAATTTTATTTAATCTCATCGCACATGTATACGTATGACGAAATTTGCAATAATGAGCTCACATCGTCAACAGAATGAACTACATTGTCAAGCCTCGCGCAAGGCTAAGACTGTCCGCGGTAGCCGCCGTTGCATGCTGCGATATTTATAACAATGACAAGTCATGACGTCAACGTCAGCCAATAGCTAATAGCTAGTATTAGCAAAGCCCTACATAGCAACGGTAGAGTATACGAAAATTCGGTCCTGTGACCTCGATCTTGACCTTAACCTATAACCCTGAAATTCAATGGGGTTCTTGCGGTTGTAAGAGTACATCATCGTGCAAAATTTCATCACGCAGCGGTTCATGAGTTATCATGTTAACAGGAAAAACAAATTAACAAATTAGCGACGATGCTGAAAACAATACTACCGTCGCTACCGCGGACTGTAATGATCCAGGTCGGTTCGTCGGTTTACGTCGCAAAGACATAAGAGCGAAAGCAAACTGGTCTTATTCGGCTAATAAACGCAATGCCACTTACGCACACAACAAACAGTTATATTCAATGATTCAAAACAGCACGAAAACATCTCGGACAAACACGTTTCATGAGTACAGAAACACATGTACACGAACACCGGACGCCATTTGCGCAGATGTGAAGACGGCTTAACACCGCATTACAGGCCTATACAATAGTCACACACAAACGTGGAGCCACAGGGACGCTGGCTATGCTTAGTACCTCTAGTCTCGATGGAAAAAAATACAAAAAACATATTTATCACCACGTAGATACAAATGGACGAAATTATATTAATTGTATAGATGTATGCAGTTAATGGCATTCATTTTTTAAACTTATATTTATTCCATCACTGTTCTCAAAAGTTTGCTTCTGTAGACCCAACATAGCGTAATCGAGTCTGCATGGAAAGCAAGTCTTTGAAACCTATTCGGTTCAATAAATTTCAAATTTAACCCTGGCAAGAACCACAACCTTAATCCGTTTGCAGAATAAAGTACTTAAAGCCAATGGGTGGTCACTTCAGTATGACAGAGAAAGTTTTTAAATTATGAAACAGATTGCCTTAAAACATTTGGAATATTTCCGAAAAAGATTAAACGTGTGTACTATAAATCTTCGTGGAAACCCATCTCAGAGCTATACGAGGCATCAATTGCTCTATGGAATCAGAGATGAACGCGCCCGACTTTAACCACAACCAGGTACTCGATTTGCCTACCACAGAATAACAAAAGGCTGAGTACTGTTGACCTTGATGGTCAGTTAATGTCAATCAAAGTGCCAAATGTCAGTTAAATCTATCTATGCAAACAACAGTCTGTTAGAGTGGCTTTCGCGAGGTTGCCTCAAAACGTGAAGTGTCCAGTATAAATAGGTTACTGCAGACGATCGTGTTTTAATTAAACTGTTAAGACAAAAGAAAGGGCATGACAGCGTTTACGGCTTGCTGGAAAATTCCGCAGAAACTTTTTAGCACCATGCCCTTCTTTTGTCTCAACAGTTTAATTAAAACACGATCATCTGCAGTAAACACCTTTTTGTTATTGTTTATGTTATTTTGATTGCGTCAACAAACGTCACTTCCGCTTGAGCGACTGCAGCGTGCTCCAGTGAACTCAGCCTCCTACCCTCAGCGGGACGGGAAATGAATATTACTTTACGAGCTACGGAAAAAAGGCCCATAGTGTGGCTGATTGGGGCAGTGGTATGTCTGCTAGCTGCAAACTGCGGGTCCAATAATTGTTCGCTATAACGCGCGGGCAATTTTGTTTAAGCTAAAAACTTTTTACCTAAAAATCTAGGTTTCATTTCTATGCTTTTTTCCAGCCCTGCCTAGAACAAAATGTTCGAGTTGCACAGCGAACGGTCATTCATCGGGTGCTTTGGGGAGCGGCATCTGCCATATGTGGACGTAGCGGCAGCTGGAGGTGACCACCTTCTCGTAGCCGGAGTCGGCGCCGGAGCGCTGCCCCGCCGATCCTCCGGCTCTTCGCTGGACCCGGCTCGTGTCGACCGTGTCGTAGCCCGAGGTGTGTGATGGGGACCCCGACAACCAGGTGGGACCGGGTAGAACGGTGTCGTAGCCCGCTGGAGGCTGGGCAGACGACGAACTGGTGGCGGCCGGCGCGGAGTGCTGGCGGCCGTACCGCCCCCGCGTCCCTGTCCCCGCGGTACTGACGACAGCGGTCGCGTGGGCGGCAGACCGCTTGCTGGACGGGTAGACGTAGGACGCTATGTCAGCCTCATCAACGTCACAAAGGTCCACCAGTCCACCATCATCGTCGTCGTCGTCGTCGTCGTCTTCGAATACTTCGACGTTGGACGAAGACGCCGCCGCTCTAGACCCCTGGTGATGACGTCGTCGTGATGACGTCACCTCAGCTGGTACTCCACTGCCCCCGGCGCCGCCGTGGTGATGTGAGCGAGAGTAGAAGCTCCTTCCTGCAGTCACAGTCTTCTCAACCGTCGTTTCCCGCGCTTGATGCCTATACTCATCACAACCGACAGATTATACTGTTAATGGCGGGAAAACACTTCGCAAAACTACGGAGCGTCATCTGCCATATGGGATCACACAAACGCCAGACCATACACCCTGCATGACTGTTTCACCACTGGCTAAAAGAGCGGGAGACGTGAAGCTTCGGAGTGCCAACGGGGTGAGTCTGGGGAGGTTCCCAGTATTGGGTATGGAGCTGTCTCAAATTTTTTCAACTATTTCTGTTGCGTGATTCCGCCCGGAACGACTCGTTGTCCAGTCTCCAAGCCGCAAAAAAATGGAGAATTAGAGAAAGCACTTGGAGAGCGCAGGTACCTCCGCCAAGGCAAAGCTATTCGCCAGGTGGCGTCACCATCTTCGCTTTGCCAGCGGTTCCCTTATGCCCCCTTTAACGCAATGGTAACGAAAATTTCAAAGTGATCCAGAATCCAGGATTCCTGCCGGATCACCCCCAAAATTGAATCACGGGTAGCTTATGCCATGCCCGACATACCCTCAAAATTTCAGAAAGATCCGGCCATAACTTTCTGAGTTATCTTGTACACACACACACACACAAACAAAGTCCGGCAAAACCATTACCTCCTTGGCGGAGGTAAAAACTATTCTTGAGTGCAGTGCCGCGCAACTGCTACATGCATTATTTTGTGCTTCTTTTGAGCTGTTTTGCTGCTACGTCTCGTAGAAAAAATGTCACATTACAGACTAAAGATGCACATGTTATTTCATCCGATTCTCGGTATGTTGACATTGACATTGACATCTGCTGTAAATTTATTTTTAGAACAATTTCCTTGCAAGTTGTCCTCTTTATAGGTAGTTCGGCATATTAATATGACAATACCAAAATGCAAATTATCACAAATGACCCAGTAAAGATGTAGCTAAATTTTAGCAAGAGCATTTTCACATGACTATAACTTAACATCGCACCATTTCTAGGTTATCCTAAGACTTAGGTAAACATTTAGTAAATTAGCCAAAAAATAACATCAAAAACAAATGCCGTTTTGACATAACTTAGAAAGGGCAGCGCGGCCAGCACCATCTGTTCGACTAAGACTTTCCTGTTAGTGTTAGCTATCAAAAATCCAAGAAATATCATATTGATTAACTTCGATTACTCATCTCCAGAACCAGTTAAAACCTTTCCCGACGCGTTCAAAAGTACCAAAGCTAAAACTCGCATCTGTTTTGCATTAGCAGTTTTGGCGGCGCCTGAATTTGCGTACCGCGTGCAAATTTTAGCCCTGCTTTTGTGTCGGTGTTAGTTTTGCACCCACTTGATTAAAGTGTTTGTTGTTTTCTATCATCGCCGTGTTTCGTATATGCTGTGTGCTTTCAAAGGGTTAACATCGGCGCCGCGGCACTCGCAGTAGCTGTTGATATGAACGGGCAGCGAAGATGAGCTTATGGCTGACTGGCTGCTCGCTTCAGAGGTTGGCAACTGGGGCCAGTGACGTCAGTCGACAAGGTGCTAGATCCTTGCTCATCATCAATAATTTATCGCTGGCCGTCAGCCGCTTGCTGGCCAGCATTGCGTGACCTTCTGGGCACTCGTAAACAACTAAACACTGTGTCGTATAGGCATAAACGGCATAAACGGTGATTTATGACTCTATTATTCCGGCGGGAAAATGCAGTATTGCGGTATTTCTTTTACGTCAGCGCAGTGAGCAAGACAGATATTGCACAGAGTGCTTCATTTGGCTTATACAGAAATGTTAACCCGTCGTGCTTGGTCAAATGGCGCAACTGTCATCTAAACAAGTATAGCGTTAAAGGAAACCTAAACTTTTATCCGTAAAATTTCGGACATAAATTATGCTTGTGTTTTTTTTATTTATTTCAACTGGGGTCGAAAATTTGCAAGTTTTCCTTTATAAAAGCCTCAGTTTCTGAAGGGTGGGGTCTAACAGCAGCTGACGTTGTCATCGCGCGTTAGAGTAGCACTGAACAAAACACTGACTACTGATCAAACTGACAAAGCTAGAAACACGGGTTTACAGCACTTTACACCACAAAGCCGTTTTAGCTTTAGAACTTACACTCTACGCACGTAGCAGTTAACAGACGCACGAACGTTATGCACACCCGAAGAGCACAATGATCCGCCTTCTGTCCCTTATGGTGCGTTACAACGTCGGTACCGTAGTCTGCATCAATAAAAGCAGATTAAAAAGTCATAACAGATCACAAATGCGACGTAATAGGACGGCGGAATAATACACGACGCTGTATAGCGACGAAGTTAGACCATCATTAATGCAAAAAGAAAGCAATTATCCGGTAACTTACTGCTGAGACAGCTGCAGAGAGGGCGACAGCGAATCAGTGAAGCCAGTGAAAGACGAGTTGCGTGAGAGACCTGACAGACTGGTCGGCGACTCAGTGCCATGACACACGGACGACGTTGACGTCGTCTGCACGCGGTACAGGAACGAACCGCGTCGCTGTGCTGATGACGTCATTGGAGGCCACGACTTCCGGTCTCCGCCATCCTGAATGTCAATCTCGCGACACCTACACGTACATGCCCAATTCAATTTCAACACTTTGACTTTCAGTTTAAGTAGCCTACTGGTCATCGATTTTCTGACCGTTCGTCCGGTATGGACTCTTAATTCGACATAAATGCACGAACACCTAACTCGATGCGTACAGGCGCAGTTTATATCACGCGACAACGCTAGAAATTGCACACAGTCAAGGTCATCGAAGGTCAATAGATCTCAAAGCATTTCGCAAGAGAACCTGTAAGATTCGCCGGACATCCGGACATTATCGTGTTTACTTACCTGGCGCAGCTATCAAATCGGTAGGCCTATCTCACAGTCTGTCAGTTTTGGTTTCGCGACGTTTAGCAGGTTGCATCGACGACAGCCGATAACAGTCATCAGTCCAGTTAGATAGCTGTCAATCAAACACGTGTGCCCTCAAAAAACCTGAAGCGCCCAAGCTAGAGATGATCTGGCACAACAACGTCGCCCATGTTGACAGTCAAGATCACGAACACGCGAAACGTCGCCAAGAGATCGATAAAGTGAACGCGTTAGGCGACAGACGTTAAACTACGGCTGGCGCAGCCGCAGCGGTAGCGGCGGCGACGGCGGCGGTAGGCCTACTAAACTCTCAGGCCGGATACAGCGCCATTTCCCTCCCTCTCTCCCTTGCCTCTCTGTTTCTCGCTCTGTAGGTGTGTTTGTCTGTCAGTCTGTCTACGCGTCTCTGTACGTTCGTTCGGCGATGATCGAATATTGATCGTCGAACAGCTGGCAAGCAACGCGCCGGCGACGACACGCATGACGACACTATGACGTCACGGAACTCCCGTGTCCTTGGCCAAGGTCAAGCATGCACGCATAATCAGTCTGTGCACGTACGTGAACTACAGTAATTATTGTGACGGACGGCAGAACTGTGTCGCGACCGCACAGCAGCGCTGAACAGGGGAACATCCAGAGGTGTGCTTTTTGTCAACAGTCATTTTGACCCGAAATTGAAATAATGAATTTTACGCAAAGCCGGGACGAAAACCAATTTCGAAAGCGCTGCAAACGTCTTGGGAAAGTAGATAAAATTTGCCAACTTACCGAAAATCCACCAACTGACAAGAAATATTCATCAACAAAAGTCTCCAGAAAATTCCTGTAAAGTTAGCCTAAGAATGTTTGGCCAGCAAGACAATTAAGTCATATTTTGGATAGCCAAAAATGCAAATAAGGCCAAATTTGAATGCACTCTGTAACATTTGCGACCACCGTTTCAAGTTTGAAATATGATTTTGTGAGCCCTATCGTTAGTTATACTAAGTTTCATTGCAAAATTTTATTTTTGCAATAACATTACACGGTTACACCTTAATGCAGCCAACCGTTCAGTTTCTGGACACTCTGTTAACATAAGCAGTTCACTCTGACACAATCAGACATTTCAAAGTGGCCTAAATAATAACAACTATGATATCGCACTACACAATAGAAATGCGCCGGTCGAGACGCCGCCTAAAGCTAAAAAATTGTCTTTTCTCCAAGCTTTTCTTCCTTAGTTTCATTCTCGCAGACAGAACTCACAGATCACTGACCAGCTCCTCTATAGCGAGTGTCACTCGCAAAGTGCGACAGACTGAGATTAAGCCGGATCAACCGGCTTTTAGGCGCACTATACATGCTTAGTTGCATATCTACTTAGCTACTTACCTACTTAAGGTAAGGTTTGCAAGGATTATGCGCGCAATAGTGTCAGTAAACATGGCAGAGCCAGTTCAGTCGACACACGTAATGCTGGCGACGGAAGCTGTACGCTCGTCTTCCAAGCGTAGGGAGAAGGAAAGATGGAAATGCCAACCAGTTAAAGGATGACTGGCATGAGCTAATGATAGAGGCGTAATGAGTGGGGTGTGTTGATCAGCACGTGTGACGGTCACTAATGCAGCCGTCAGTCAACAGTTGAACTTAGATGCTTCAAAGCCCGACCAGCACGAAAAAAGTCTTATTACCATCTACTGGTTACGTCAGACACGCGGTAGAACAGATCAAGCCCAACTTGCTGCTTACCAAACATGCAGTGTTGACGAGCTTTCCGGGGCTACCAACATCAATGACTTTTAACGACCTTTTACGGGCGCGTTCCGTCGATTTTCCTGCAAATGTGTCTCCCTTTCTCTTGCATATTTTTTGGTTAACGTTATCGCGGCAGCGGACTATGCTAGTGCCCACGAGAGCGTTAAATGTGTAGTACGCAGAGCTGGTTGTTGCTGTCTGCAGCCTGCAGCTGATCGATTGATTAAACAGAAAAAAAAACCACAAAATATAGCGCAACGATAACAAGACTGGAAAGAAAGCAGCATAGATGTGGGGAGCGAAAGTGTATTCTGGAGATGAGTATTGGACTTAGCGCGCTCTAATTAAGCTAACCGGCAAACAGACAGAAACTCGCAGACCGCTGGTATTTCCACAACTCTGAAGCAAACGTTTGTTCAATAAGACGATGTTATCGACAGACTTTGTCCACAGCTCCAGTCGTTGTACGTCCCATGGCATGCAGTAACATTTTCTGTAGACCTGCAAATTCTGCCGTGTGTGCATAATGCATGTAAAACTGGAAAACCCTAGCGGTTTTGATAGTCCATCGGCTAGGCCCATATAGCCTTTGAATACTTGTTTGTGCCGCCAGTTCGATTCGACTTTACTATGGTTTAGGTTGGAATTAAATAGCTGCTATTTGCAGAGCTAATCATTAACAATCATTACCAGTGATTAATTAATAATCGATTGATAATAAATATTCAGACAGCAGCTGCATATCTTCTATTCGCGTGCAGTCACGAACAGTTCGGGTGACTTTAGAGGTACGCAGTCTGGTCCGGACGGGTTGTATAGGCTTGCTGCAGGGCGATAATAAATTTTTATTGCTCTGACAGACTACATCTATAGTCACGCTCATAGTTGCAGGTCAGTTGCTACGTCAGATGTCCTTCTAGGTCAGACTAAACGGCTAAGTGCCCACACAGGGGCGTGCGTATACAGTTAGGGGGCCCTTGCGAGTTGCGTCTGAGCCCTCCTTCAGCGTGCAGTATTGGAAAATGATGCTTGAAATTTACCGGAAATTTGTAGTTTTGGTACGCACTGGTAAGCACAAATATGTTTACACAATGACGGTATTTAGGGGAAGGGACAGCACCGTAGACACTTGTGAAAATCTGCATCTGCGGCCTGCACTTTTCTTTCGAATTATCTACAAAACACGCCGACACGCCGCGGCTCGCTCGGACAGTCGTAACAAGTGCGTTTAGGCCTACAACCTGTAGTCATCTGAACTCAGTCGCGATGCCGCCGCGGGAAAGATAAAACGCATTCAACGAAAGCGCACTCTTAGTCCCGTACTGAGCTAGCGGCAATAACACGTAGCATAGACCTAAATGCGTTCAGACCCAACTCCACTACATCTTCGACTTGTCGTTAAATTGTTGTACAGCATGTCATACAACAAGCCGTGCAACTTATCCAGAACAAACTGCACAACAAAACTATCTAACACTGTGTCCGGAAAAAAGTAATCCTCTAGACATCGTACCATAAAAATGTCAAATCTGAAAAAATAAAAATAAAATTTTGTACATCTAACCCCCGGTAAATTTCTAGAGCGATTATCAAATTTCGTTGAGAAATATTATTTTCAGCGGAGTTATTAATTATTGAATATTGATAACAAAATATCTCTGCTACCAATTTGGCGTTAGGCCTACATACTGCAGTCGCTCGATCGTTAAGTGACATTTGTTTACGCAATCAGTATAACGTAAACAATAAAAATGGTATTTTCTGCAAACGATCGTGTTTTAATTAAACTGTTGAGACAAAAGAAAGAACATGGTGCTAAAAGTTTATCGCCAAATTCCCCAACAAACCGTGACACGGTTGTTTAATAGGCCTACTGGACACTTCATGTTTGGGGTGACCGAACAAAAGCCGCAGTAATTATTGTTTGCGTTAGCAGATTTAACTGAAATTTGACACATTGATTGCCAATGGATGGTGAATTGTTGATGTAGAATTTTGCCTAAATCAGTTGTTGTTTGTTAGATTTACGCAAATATACCAAAAAGTTTTGTGGTCTTGTTATGTAATGCTACATAGGTAACGGAAATATTTTGTTATCGATATTCAGCAATTAATAACTTTTCTAAGAAATAATATTTTTCAACCGAATTTGGTAATTGTTTCAGCTATTTATTGAGAATCAAGTGTGCTAAATTTTATTTCGATTCGTTCAGATTTGATACTTTTATTGTACGATGTCTAGGAGGTTATTTTTTTCTGGACACAGTGCAGTACACATCAAAACGAAAGCTTACAACAAGTCCTCAACAAATCAAACTAGTGGAGTTTGGGGTCGACTAAAAACCGACAAAGATGAGTCAGGTTGGGATAAGAACGTAAAAGAACTCAACGTCGGCTGGAGCGCATCCGGTCAAGCAGTACGCTGGAATCGTTGTGGAACGTATTTACGACATGGTAACGAAAGTCGAAAGACCAGGGAACTGGCAGGACTCTGTGGTTCCAGAAATTAAAGTTGTTTTGCGGTGCGCATTTGACAAACGCCAAAAGTGTGATTTTGAGTGAAATTCTGACCGGTGTTTTGCGACTACGTCATCACATTCAAAAAAGTCCACGAATTATGCAACGGCATTGGCAACATAAGGGCTGTTCAAGTCAACATAAACCGTCACTCAAACCACACGCCAACATAGTTGGTAGTTAAGACGAACTGACGACGTAAACTAATCTATACCTCAAAGAGTTTTATGTGAACAAAAACCTGTAGGTCCTGCATCGCGTGTTTCGATTCACTCTGCGTGAAATACTCCTAGCACTGAAGTTCCAGGACTGTCTACAGCAAAATAAATGCAAAAATTATTATTTAAGCACGGGCAGGACAGCGTTTGTCGGCGCCCAAATGGTCTTTATAGCGGTGAGATTATGTGTGCCCTGGTGCCCCAGGCAGCCGCCTCCCCAGCTCAAACGTAGACTTACGAGCGCGAGGCATGCAACGCGCAGCAAATTGACGTACGCTTTCAACCTCACATCATCAACAAGGCTTATCGACCTACAGCTACCTGTCGAGTGCTTTCAGTCCGCTATGAAATAATGGCCCGCGCGTGTACAGCATTCGCATGCTCCCAACGACTAAATAATAATAATAAAATTTCTACAGCGCCTTAATGTCCACGCTAAAATACAGAGGCGCTGAACTCTCAGATACACGCAGCGCTGTTATCATTATTTTCGACGTCTATACATGTTCCACGGAAAAAACTAAGACGAAACTAAAACAAAATCGCATGTAGCTCTTATAGGCGCCGCCTAAAACTAACTCGAGATCTGCTCCGACCACTTTATAACCACGCAATAATAATACACCAAAGTTCCGAGTCAGTCAACCAATCAAAAAGCATAGCGCCATGTGTCGCAAACGAATTGAATTCAAGGGCACAATGGCAGAGAGTGACTATAGGTTGAGCGTTAAAGTTCACTACAGACTTAAGCAATGTTGCCAATGTCAAACAGTCAGATTTTTCAACTACATTTAAAAGTGTTCAGAAGTTCCGAGGATCAACAGTTATATGACAGTGAGTTTCGGAAAGGCTTTTGCTGACAACGCTAGCGTCATTCGAGATAGTCATACGCCTACACGTTCACGCATACCAATTTTGGTTGTAATACTCCTCTTTGTTATCAAGTTACGGGCGAGCAAGACTCGTAATTCGGCTTACGAGCACGGCCGAGTTAATTAACCGAGTAAAAAGTAATACGGTAGTACATAAAGTACATAAAGTATATAAAAGTAGTACTGTATATGTCCATATATGAGCGACAGAATAGGAGTGTTTTGAAAGGTTATTTATAATTAGACTGCTTTAAAGCAACATTACACCAAATGCACTTTGAGCTATAAAATACGTCACTTTAATCGCTGTTTATGCATTTAGAAATAAAACAAAACAAAAACACTGGAATAAAACTTATCTAAAATCGCTCCGCATTTACCAAAGTTTGTACAAAAACAAAAAAAAACCATGGCGCATTTGTATGGCCTAATGTGTATAGTCTATTAGTCTTTGGACATTTTCAAGACAGCTGCGCATCCGATGACACTCAAGCCACACAGCCGAAGAACGACAAACGACTAGTAATTATTATTATTATTATTAAGTCAAAATAATCCACTGAAGTCATCATCAAATGTCTTTGAATACCTTAATAATCGGTGCCATACTTTGAAGAGCTAATTAGGCTATACTATTCGTATAATCGATCGCAGCCAGAACAGTAAGTAGCCTATAATCTGTGATTAACGTCGTCGTTGAGTGCACGGTTGCGCGTGCAATTGTGCCTACCTGTCCAAGGCAGGACTAGCAGCAGCAGCAGCAGCAGCAGCAGACGTCGTAGTTAAGTCATCAGCAGGCAGCGTCAGGTGAATGTTTGGTGTGACGAAGTTAATGTCACCGTCCATCCCAGAGCGTGCTGCAGCACCGTAGCTCATATCAGTCGTACGCAGCGTCGTCTGCATCGCTCTGCACTCCACATACTACGATAGAATGCAGTAAGCCTACTCGACCGTATAATACTATGCAACACTCGGCGACGGGATATTTAATGAGCAGCTGACGGGTAGGCCTATTATAGCCGACACCACTCTGTTTACCTCCCTGCAGCGAAGAGACGCCAGCAGGCCACTGAAACATAAATCGCTGGTCATTAAAAGCACGTACCGACAGATTACTGACGTCATCAGCTAGGCCTATAGCTTAGCCTAGCCGTCCGTCACGCACTGACTTAAAACCTCACAGTGCAGGCTACTATACGTCGTCCGGTAAGCCTAGTAGGTCATTCACTGCACAGTATAATAAATAACCGTGCTCTGTTACAGTAAGTGTCTACAGACACACGCACGTCTACAACAGAATACAAAGAAGACAGCTTATGGCACGCATGAAAGCTTTTTGCACAACAAACATAACACAGGCCTAGCCTACAAGTTGTAGCACGGGCGCACGGGCGCTCGGCTGCTATGCAAAAGCTCCGCGTTTACGAAATGTCGTCGTAACATGATAAATTAATTAATTATTGCGGTGACTGTTCGTCCGGCAGCCGTATAAATAGCATGTAGGCTATTTTTTCGGTCAAAACGAAATCGATCTGCCAAGTAAAAGCCTCAATTACTATTCAAACAATTCAATTCCAATCGCTAGGCGGCTGCATCAGTGTCCGTCGGTGTACTGTAGGCCTACATTAGTAGGTCCCTTATTGTGCGTTATCAGTCACTACATAATAGCGTTAAAATTATTACACTTTAGCGGAAGTTCCCAACGGGGCCCATCGACGATGTCCACTCCTGGTGGGGAGCTGAACTGAAAATTAAGGGTCTATGCGGCTGTGCTGAAAATTCGCTAATTGACACGTATCACATATTCACACGACGGACGCGTCGGAACCGTCATCGATATCCGTTGTTCGAGGACTTAATTCACGCAGTCTGCCATTCCACGATCCATCTCCTCGGTAGCTGGT
>Ga0209367_1004783_pt1 | contig 18783 bp, 8 predicted proteins | sample WorMetLIZISLAND2_FD_187412 | JGI IMG/M metagenome (GOLD analysis project Ga0209367, IMG submission 187412) | Marine gutless worms symbiont microbial communities from Max Planck institute for Marine Microbiology, Germany - Olavius geniculatus... ... | reverse complement strand
GTTCAAGGTCATCGATGTTGATAAATCCCAAAAGCCTGTCACCAGTGCTTGTTATGATAAGCAGCATGTATGTACCTATCTGCAACCGTTTTCACATTATTCGAGCCAATAACGGCAAAATGACGTTTTTTAAGGGGGTACCCCTCTTCGACGCCCTCGTTCGAGGGGAACCCCTGCACCCAGTGGCACGAAATTTTGTCACGATAAACTAGAGACCTTGGGGCAGTCAACGGTGAAGATTTCGTGATCCTAGCTTGCACAGTTTTGATACAGCTCATGAGTGTGACGGACAGACAGACGGACGCCCAGACGATGGCAAAGACGCGCGAAGCATTCTGCTTTCGCGCGTAAAAACGTTTTTATATGAAAAACGTAACTTTGTGGAAAATAATTGATTAATCATATTCGTACGCGTGACTTTAATATCGTTTTTCCCTCACTTGCTTTAAAGTTTAAACCGGGTACTCGGTTAATTTTAACCGTGTACCCAGTTCCTAAAACAGGTAATGCTGCAAATCGCTACATATAGCTACAGGGTAAGTTTTCATCTTTCGGCAAAATAGTGCACAGCTTGTGGGACTGCACAATTGAAATACAATGCTCATGCGGTTAACGGAGCAAAATTGCAGCCACCAACCAGCATTAATGTACACTGAAAATTACTGCACAGTAAAATCGTTCAAATTATCTGAAAAGATGTTCAATATGTCCTATGTTGTCTTTTTTGACACTTACTGTAACTCTTATTTAATATTTCATTTGAATACTATAAAAATTTACCATTAGACCTTCTGTCCATCTGTAGATATTGTTGGTTTTTAGATATTTATGTTGTACAAGGTAGCGTAGCGACATAATAGGTGTGATGTGCATGCCACTGAATAGCCGATTTCTTGCAGAGTCTACTGGTGAAAAGATTGTAAAAATTAGTCAATACTTAGTGAAGATATGGACAAAGTACAGTAGCTCAGTGTTTTTTGGCCCACCCTGTATTTATAACCTGCAATGTTGAAAATTTTGCTAATAATTTTTGATTCAAGAAAGCTTCTGGAGTGAACGTCGTGAAGCCACGGTGCAGGCACGCCAGTTGTAACTGGGTAGGAGAGGAGGTCTAAAACGGTTTTCAACGGACATCGGAATAATCCATGTTATAGAACCACAAAACTCATTGTGTGAAAATATAATCGGAACTTCTAAGTTTTGTACACAAGTTAACTCGATTGTCACGAATTCAGCTTTTCAGCTGATAACAATAATCCGGTAGGCCTATCATGCTTTTCAAACGTTCGCCGTTGCAGACCTGTATACTGTCAAACTTGGGCCTGCGCGACGTAATTTTTTACAAGTCTTCGGCGACAGCAGGCCTATGAGTTCCATACGCTCGCACTTATATCTGAGTTCATAAGTCAAAACTTAAGGTCGTGTGTGATCAAACAAACGACACCGTAGGCGAAACAACCGAGTGTGCAATAACTAGGCCTATGTTAAACCACAGTCTTAGGTACAGTTAAAGATACGGATAAAATGCACCTTTGGCTAAGGCGGCCCCTGGCTATGGCAGACCGGAATCAGGTACTCCGTCATGACGCCGAGATTGTCGAGTCCTTATTAGATCTGGAGTCCACGAATCCGGCACGAGGACTCTACTGTCACAATGAAGGCACTCGACTGCTACGTCTGGCATTCTGCAGACCGGAATTCAACTTTACAATGTCCACCTCTTTTTCGGATTCTGTAATCTGTCGACAGCGGCACGTGAGTAGCGGTGCCTTCATCCAGTTACCTTCCGCGCACTTGATAATGACTATCGTTCATTCTAAATCTACTTGCACTCATATGACCTTGTTAATTTCTCATTCCGTTGCCGAAAGCACGTACGCTTCCAGCATGTAGAAACGTCACGAGACACACAATATTTCAGACAAACTGATACGCATGAAATTTATCTGGTAATTTTTTGTTGCAGTCGAGATCAACGACATTTTGTGTACGCTGTCGGCTTCAGTTGCAAAATTAGCGTCATTTCCGGTCTTTGACGCTAAGCTGCAAAACAAGATTCCGTCGGACATCACCTCTGCACCTTTAGTGTCTTGTCTTCAGGCATCGTCTCAAGACTTTCCTCTTTCGTCTTTCGCACCCGGACCTATTTACCTTACACTTCACTTTACTGTCGTGGTGCTAGAAATAATGCTGGCTATTTAGGCCATGTTGAACCGCTCTATGATTGACGATGTTGATGATGATGTAGCGATCGTCCAGACGCGTCAAGTGAGCGGTGATGGAAGATGCGTCGTGCACGTGTGCGGCTTCGACGACAGAACATCCTGGCACATCGCTTCACCGCCGCCGCCGCCGCCGAACAATATGGCGTCGAACGGTGACGTCACTTCCGTGGAGCTGACGTCATCGTTGTTGCAGCAGCTGGGCACGGCGTGATGACGTAACACGCCGCTGTTACACGTGAGCATGGCGCTGACCGTACTACCAGCGGTTGATCCACCGGTCACTGCATCACTCCCCCCGCCACTGACCACCGCTCCCCGGCAGTACAGGCCGCCAGCAGCCGCTGCAGCCGCCGCCGATGACGTGTAGGTCACCGACGGAGTAGACGGAGCGTAACTGATGAACATATGCTGCTCCTTCGGCTGCGAGTAGCCCGACAAACTGCGTCTGTGTCTACAAACAAACAGAACACGATATTCACTTTAAACTTTATCGTAAGCTAATATTAAGTTCACCCCGCAGCTCGTATCTTTAATGCTATACTCACGCAGAAAAACAAAATTATTCCCTTAATTGGTATTGAGAGGATAAAAAATACTCTCACAAAATTTATGATGGTAAGCACCAGTTCGTTAATTATGACATATTTCTTGTTAGAACTTATACGTGAGTGACCTTGTGACGTTGTGATCATTTGTTTTTTGGACCACATGATATTTTTCAACAAAATTCCGTGATCGTTTTACCAATAATATTTATTAGGGATTAAATGCACCAAATTATATTCAGATTTGTTCAGATTTGACATTTCTATTGTACGATGTCTAGGGAGTTACTTTTTTCCGGACACGGTGTATATGTGTACATGTATGCTGGTTTCCGTATCACACGTGACATGATTGAAGAATTCTAAGTCAGTTTTCGACTTTTTAGAGCTGCCTATATTTTCGTTTTTAAGTTACGGAAGTAGATCGGGACCGACTCCGACGATGTGTGTGCAGTGCGAAATGCGGATTTCGACAGTGGTTTGATAAACTTATTCCACGATCGTCGACGGTCGGTTGTGCAGCCTGCTCTGTCGTCGGCAATAGGCTGTCATCGCGTTATCTCACTGAAGACAGTACGGCAAACGAAGGCAGTGCGAGTGATTCGAAGCAGTGAAATAAGTGAAGCAAATTACCTAGACTATGATTGTCTGGCCCGGCAGTTGTGAAAGACCACCGGCCGCAACAGCACAAACAGTAAACTGTCGTAAGTTCGTAACTTTTAACTTTAAAGCGAGCGCTATCGCGAATAAACTCCAGTTCAGTACCTCCTCATGTACATGGTGAGTAGACAGAGCATTACTCCACCAATGACGACACCCATTGCCACTCCGATAGCAACCGCCAGCAGAACGCCTGCAACAAATACAACACTGCAGCATTTCGTCCATCGGCAGAAAACGCGAGGATAATAGTGAAGTGGAACGAGTGCCTCAACATGTTCAGTTCAGTTTAGTTTACCTCTCGTCTTCCAACAGACAGCATTCTGACATTGATGACTGTCTGGGGCATAAGAGCGAAGATTATTAGAATTGCCATTATTGTTAGTTACATATGCACACTTTGGATTGGCAGTTCTTACAATTTTAGGTTTTGGTTGTTTTTAGGTTTTGTGTTTCATAAAGGTTAAACTTTTTGCAAAGGTTAATCTTTTTGTTACGTTATTATGTGTACGTGCATTTTGCCTGGAAAGGCCGTCCCTGAAATGACCTGAATACTGTGTCGGGCGGGACGTTAAACCCTACTCACTCTCACTCACTCTCTCAGTTCAGGTCAATTCGACGTGACGCCATCGGCTAGAAGCTTCTTACTGTTTACTTATTTACCATTGCCTATGTTATTATTAGCACAAAACAGTATTGTTACCAAAAGGGAAAGAGCTCTCTTGGTGAATCATATGCTCCAAACTCCAACCAGTTCCATCTGCAGTGCACACAATTAATTACGCACCGTACAAAATTGATTACAATAATATTAAATTCTAAAAAAATGAAATGATTAATACTAACAGTGTCTTTGCCAGTGTCGCAATGTTACTAAGCTTACGTTTTAATTCACCGGGTCTTCCATTGGTCATAGCAGTAATTTTAAATTTTCTTGTGTGTTTCACTGCAGTATTAGCCTAAACGTATTTTGTTGTGTTATTACGTTGATATATACCAGCCCCATAACTATCACATGCATTTATAACTTTATTAAATATTAACCGATATCCAAAATTCGTCAACGGGCTACATTAGTAGTATACTTGATTTAGGCCGCCTACTCTAACTATCACACTTTGAACGCGTCGTAAAATATGCTATAAATTACAAAGTAGGAACGTGTAATTCACTTATTCTTAGCTGACCAAATTTTTCAAGGTGATACTGACAAAAAGTCGTACAACAAGCTGCATTGCAACATAATTTAACATAACATAATAACGAAATATGTCAACGTTAAGATGCTGTGGATTTGCTGTGCACTTTCAACTTTTATGGCGTGTTGCGACATTACAAAGTTCGATCACTTAATGTAGCACGATATTATCTAGCCCGAGGGGCTCCGTACTTCGTATTGCTAAATCTCAACTTTACGACGTTACTTACTTATTTATTAGATAAACCAAAAAATTTCGCGAGGACCCACAGTACTTGCGAAAGGAGCCTAATCTTTTTTAAAAATCCGGCCCTGTCTACAGCTATGGCAATGTGTACACTGTACAACGAATATACCACAGGTCGAAGCGAGTGGAGATTGGTCCAAAGTGGAACGACAAGAACGACTTGTCAACGAGTAGTGAAAACAACGCGCGCAGTAGTCCAACACGCGTGTATAGATATTAAGACGGCGACACAGAGCTTAAGGCGTGTACAGAACGATGTAACTGAACTGAACTGAACTGAACTGACACGGTTTAGTTTTTGACGAACTGGCCAACGGGCAAATAGGGCTAGCCCACTGGTCATTGGTTGATGCGTAAGTGAGCGTAGTCAAGTAGGCCACCGACACCGTTAGACGGTGCCTACTGTAATGCATTGCTGATTGGCCCATTGGGTAGTTCGTCAAAAACTAAACCATGTTAGTTCAGTTCAGTTACGTCGCCGTGTGCGCGCTTTTAGTCTCACGTTTAGCGGCGGAGGCGGGCGAGCAGTTGCCGAGCTGTCCGACCCAGATGTTGTCACGGCATGTCAGTCGCCAGCTCTGAGCGCTCGAGTTGCATCGAATCACGGCCACCTCCCTCTCCTGCTGATGACGCTGAAAATGATGCGTGTCTCGTGCGTCGTTGACAGCACCGGTGCTGTCGTCTTGCTGCTGACGTCGCCCGGCGCCCGGTACTGGTACCCGCCACATCCCCACTGTCAACTTGATGTCGGCGCAACCGGTCACTAGCACAGCGAGCGCACACCACCGATCGACTGAACATCGCCGATGCGAATCTCAACCGCAGTCAGTCGCCGCTGCTGCAGCTCAAAAACTAATTATCCTCACGAACCTTAGCCAATATCTGCCAGAGCGTCCCCGGCCGACTCTTAGATGCACCACGACCCACGTTAATGTCAAGTTATGATTTGCGCGTGATACTCGCATTGCGAGCATTTAGCTGTTTTATGGTTTGTCGCTGTAAATTACTGAGAAAATGTAGGCTATAAAAATTTACGACTACATCAAATATGCTTGCTTGATCGCTTATCTAATATCATTTCAATAATGGATATTGGATAAAAAAAAAATTATCTAATTGCTTCTGTTACTTTTGCACACGATCTGCAAAACATCTTTAGCGCAAAATAAATATCAATGGCGATAAAACAATAATTATGTAGGCTACTTGCGAGAAAAGAGTTGCAAGAACAAACCAAAGAATGATAATCAGCGTATCGAAGTATAACTTGAAATGTATCCATCAACGGTTGAAATGATTTAACGAATTAATGCAACAAATGTAACGATCCGTCGCTGACAGTCAATTATTTGATTGCTCAAGTGACATAGTAAAAATAAACATCGCAAATACAGTTAAAAAAATTTCGAAATAAAAACCAAATCACATCAGTTGTCTTATAGACTTCTCGATACCGTGGTAGTGGAAGACGAACGTGGCAAGGCTTTGAACGAGTTTCGGGTTCTGCAGCTCAATGCTGACGACATTGCTTCTGCTCCACAGCAGCGCAACCTGCCGCTGCTCGTCGCCGCAGACCGTCACCGGCTTCCTCAGGTCGCCGTCTCGCAGCACGGCGATCTCAAAGCAGACGTCCGGTCTGAGTGGTCCGTAGCTGGGCGGCGGCGCGTGGCCGCCCTCGACCTCGGCGCCTGCGGCGTCCGACGCGGACGCTGACGCTGACTCCGAGGCGAAGTTGTAGAGCGTGACGTTGATGCGTTGACCCGGCTGCGCCTCGATGATCCACGGGCACATCGAGCTACCGGGGCCTCGATCCTCGGCCAACCAGCTCGTCAAATAACCACCGGACTTGGACGTCGTTTTGATCGTCGGTTGTCGACCGTCACACGCCGACCTATCACCTCGCTCGACTGCGTCACAACCAACCACGAGTACGGTCAAATCTCCCAATACAGTAGAAGAGCTACTGACAAGCTATGATGACCAGGTTTTTCATAAAGCAACTTACGATAACCACTGCCTCCATCACCTTGTACCTGCGGCTAAATCTAATAACTATGAATTACGAGATGTTGGTCATGGCCTGTCAATAGATCATGTTGCATCGAAATTATATGAACAGACATTTTATTGGTAGAATCTTATTTAATAACTGTTATTAGTTTGCTCTCTTGCTCATATTTCATTGTGTTAGTATGTACATGCATTTTTTGTATTTTTTCTCTTTCGTAATATGTTTTGTAGCTTTTTTCTTTCCGTGTATTTCATATGTTTACTGTTTTCACGCGTTTGAAGTAAGTGTTTATTACATAATAAAATAAATAAATAAATAAAATAACACTACATCACTAGTCTGCAGTCGGTCGGGCGTCCGCCTTTTAAGCACTTCATCTACTAAAAAAAAAATTTAAATAAAAATTCGTTGAAAATCACAAAATCGCTCAACACATACATCCGTCAGCTATACTGGTAGCATGAAATACGTAGAGTAAAACTTAACTAAGTGCACCAAACAATACGTCAACATCCCATCATAAGAACTACACCACGATAAACGCAATTATTAGGCTACATTTACTGGATGTTGGTCGTTGACAACGACACTTCGCCATAATGATGTAATAAACGCCTCAAATGAAATCAAATAAAAAATACATTTGTAGAGCGCATCTAAAAAAGTCTAGAGTGGTTCTAATATATTGTGAATATTTACAAAATAAAAATGTTTTCAACTGTTGCCTAAAACAATTAAGAGAAAGATTGGATGATTTTATGTCATAGATGAAAAAACGTTTTTACGTTTCCTTGCAACTTTTCAACGTTTTTTAACGTTTTTTTTCATTTTCTCAACATTTTTTACTTTCTTGGCAAAAATTTTAAAAATTTTACCAGTAACTTGAGAAGCATTTTTTAAAACTACAGAAACGAAAAATACTGATAGATTACTTAATTAGTTTTGTAATGGTCTTATGACTTCACGGTTGAAATAAAATTAAATAAAGCCTAAGTTCTTTTTTGTCTCTTTTTAGTTCCAGCTACACTGCACCTACAGCATTAGGAATTATGCATTAGGCAAAGGTTGAACAAATTAGGGCTAACGTTTTTATTCAACATTTCAAAACGTTTTTTTTTATTTTGTGAAAGTTTTTTTACACCTATGTTTTAGATAATGCGGTAAACCTGGGACGCATGAGTAGGTGGTCTGAAGATATGAGGTGAAGTCGTCAGGGCAGGGCTGTGTGCTGTAGATAGTGGGGTCGGGGACGATGAACTGGCAGGCTGGTCGTCCGGAGCAGCGTGCGTCTAGAATGCGTCGCACGTCAGCGGCACAGCCCAGATGACCGTAGCTGCGTGTGACGCAGCGTCCGAGCTTCATACGACCATAGCGTGCTTCATCAATCAGCAACATCTCACCTTGTCGACACGTAGCGTTGAACAACTCCATGTTGCAGTGTTCCGTCGTCACTGCACACATGTAACGCTGTTTTTCATCAGCTTTATAGTTGGAATTATTAGGAGTCGTGAAGTATAAACTTACAAAATTTTGGACAATTTAAAATGTTTCCGGGTACGCTGATGGTATTTAGATAACGTTGAGTCCGCGAAAATGTAATTTTATTTCGCATGACATTTGAACAACGGAGAGCGAACGCAGCATGCGTTTTCGCAGCTTTCAACAACGTAAATGACATTACTATCTGTTTTCGTTACAAGGAAACGATACAAATCTTAAATAATTCTATTTTCCGTAATTCTATTTGCTAGCAAATTGGATTACGAAAATTCGCTTATAACGTGAACGCATGGGAGAGAAATTACACGCGTGGCGCCGAGAACGTTTTGTCGGCTCGATTATGGCGTTTTTGCGTTTCTCGTCGAAGACAGCTTAGACAGAAAGAATTGAACGGCCTGTCCAGTTAGCCCGCTGCCAACTTGGAGACAGTAAATCGTACCGTGGGAGGTCAGACGTAATGCCGCACTGCAGTAGTCGACTCGAACATTCCTGTCATGCAAAATGTATGAATTCCTGCGCTCTTCATTTAGCTGTTTTATTGTTATTTGTTACTTGCTATTTGTTTCTTGGTTTCTGTATTTTTGTTCTACATTATGACACTGTGTTTCGTAGTAAAAATTAAATACTACGCTACTAGTTCAATATTTCATATATGTAAAAATATCACGTAAAATATCACTGATCTATTTAAAAATGATGCAAAATCTTTTTTACCCTAAATATGTACAAAGATGTTACGTTTTTGATCACACATCAATGTCAATTAATTTACAATTAATTTACAATATTATAGCAATTCAGCATTCGCTCAAAATGTCCGCCGTCTGCGTGCACGCACGCTTGTGTGAGTCGTGTCAGCGGACGCTCTATGCTGCGCCATTTATCGTGCTGACATGACGCCAGCGGACTCAGTATAGAGACAATATTAAACTAAAATAAATTTATCAAAAATGTCTGACAGTTTGTTATTCGAAAACAAAAATTATGCTTGATATGTATAGTTTATTTCGCTTAGCATGCATAGTTTAAGATAGCCATTCCAGTTTCGCAAGGTATAATGCGACATTAGCTTCGAGGCGAAGCCACTGATTTTATTCCAGCTTTCACTGCAGTTCGTCTTAGAATAAGAAAGTTTCAAAAACATTAAAACTGTTATTACCTCCGCCAAGGAGGTTATGTTTTTGCCAGAGTTTGTTTGTCTGTCTGTCTGTGTGTTAGCAAGATAACTCCAAAAGTTATAGACGGATCTTTCTGAAATTTTTAGAGAATGTCAGGAATGGCAAAAACTACAAGAGATTCAATTTTGGGGGTGATCCGGAAGGAATCCGGGATTCTGCATCACTTTGAAATTTTCGTTAACATTGCTTTCAATGGGGCATAAGGGAAACCGCTGCCAAACCGAATATGGTGCTGCCACCTGGCGAACAACATGGCGTTGGCGGAGATATGCGGTCTCTGACTGCTTTTTAGTTTTCTAGTTTACAATAATTTTTATCAAATAACTGTAAAGTCGGTTTACGTTTACCAAAGTGACCATGCGGGTGATTTTGACTCATGGTCTATGGCGGTGATCGCCCCCCTTCCTTCATGTTTCATGAACTATTGTGTGTGTGGCTATGAACGTCATTCGACGGTCATCAGTCAGCGGTCTCCTAATAGTAACAGCAACGGCAAGTCGACTCAACTCGACTCTGGGTTGGCAAGATAAGACTTAGCCCCACTCTCCCCCACTCTCACTCCATGCAGTCAGTCTATCTACATGCAAGCGCCTGGCGAGAACGCGCCAAAGCGTACGATTTACGGTCATCTTTAACCTTCAACTGCTCGCCGTGTCGCCGCCCTATATAGCGTCAGCATCGATTTTCTAATTCACTTTTGCGCACTGTCGACGCGACATGGTCACGCGGTCAGAGCTGGCTGGCTGGCCGGTCAGTACAATCGCTTGTTTCGTTAAGTCGTTTGTAGCGAGTGGCTGGCGGCCCTCTAGTCTGCATGGTCGCGACCTGAGGGAGGAATTCACTCAGCAAAGCATCTCTTCTTCCTACACCACACGACACCCACTGTTTATCTTTTGAATTATTATGATAAAATATGCCGAAAAAATAGCGACTGCTGTCGGAACGAGATATAAAAACAATGCGACGTTTCTACTTTTACTGACAGTGTGAAGAAAAGTGATATAGATCTAAATTTCTGTATTACTGCCGACTACGCTGTTTGGGAAGTGTTGCATGCAGCAGGAAGACAACTAACGAAACATTTAATTATCTTAAACATTTAAACATCTGTAGGCCTAATGAATTATAAAAGTAATTGAATATTTACGCAAAAAGATGGTGTAGGCCTACGGACAAAGAAGCCACTGGACAAAAACCCAGCAAGCTGGTTTTTCCAGTTCACTGGAGTTCTTTCTCAACTATGTGCACTTCTTTAAGGAAATAGAACTTAAGTCGCCAGATGTGTACTAAAAATTAAATTTTTGTGTCTGTAATTTATTCTATTTTTGCTCTTGTTGCTTTTTTCTGTACTTGCCAGGCCTACGTAGTGGAGCGAGTCATCAAAAGATGCTGCCCTGTCATCGCGGGCTTGACGTCACACGCGAAAGGCCTCGTCTCTCAGACACAACGCGAGACCAATGTTCTTGCATGATGAAATTCATCGAAATTCGGTTCATTAGTTTGACGACTTAGACCTCCGGAAAACCTCACGTATGCTCAGGGGCTTCATGCTAGGTGTGAAAAAAATTTTCTAGTTTTTTTTTAAAAGTTCATTTAAAACATAAAATGAATAAACATGTGGAAAGTTTACTCAAAGTGGACAAGTCTATTACTTTACATTACTGTACAGTAATCTGTGACGTATTGCGGCCTATAGACGTCATTGTTTTGAAAAAAAACAACACAAATTGTATCAGATTTTTTGCGTTTCAAATTTTTTTTAAAAGTGGGCAAATTTGCGACTTTCAGTGAACGTCCAAAGGCTAGAAGTGTTTCAGTTTTAGGGGGCTTTGCCCCCTAACCCCCTGACTAGGAGCTCTGCCCCTGGACCCCGCTGGGGGCTCCGCCCCAGACCCCCTATTATAGGAGCCTCACACTTGTATTTGGGAGGCCTCCAACTCTCTGCTTAGACCTAAGGTGAAAAGTTCGCATAGTAAAAAACCAGCCTGCTGGCTTTTTGTCCGGTGACCGTTTGTCTGGGGATTCAAAAAAATATAATTTGACAACCAGTAGTAAACACGCTTTTAACGTAATAAAGTTGAAAATGACAAATCGTAGAAAAAGTAGTATAATAAACTGGACGGCACAATGTTTGCCGTTAAGCCGGAGACTCTGAGACTTCTCATCTCTGCAGTCTACTTAAGTGGATTTTCCTGAGCGCGTGCTAATCCCTCGCTGAAAATATAACGGTGTCGGTAACTCGCGTAATCCAAGCTCCAGTCACGAATGTATCGGCCACTGCAATATTATCAAAAAAACATTGCAATAAGCTGCCGTCAACGTCCTTTGTAATTTCGAGTGACCTAACGCTGTGATTCCCGCTTACTGCTCTTTTATGAGTATTGGTGTAGGACTTGTATAATTAATAAATGATAAATATGTAAATAATGTACACTGTGTTTAAAAAAAACAGTCAAAATTGTTTTGTCATAACTATGTCAAATTTTTACCGATTTTGATAATTTTTGGCAATAAAATGGCCAAGACGATAGCGTTATGTAAGATGCACTCATTTTTTATTTCACCTAATTTATGTCAACGCACTACTGTGTGAAACATAGATGCTCCAATTTTGCATAATGCTGAGCTGTTGTCTCCAGTAAACGTTGTAACAATTTAATTAAGCACACAATAAGTGAAATGTACATCATTTGGCAAAACTGCAAATTTGTATAACAACTTGCTTGCAAATTATCAGAGTTTATGCCCAAAGTGTGCTTAGCATACACGTACACAATGGCTTAAATGCAACGCCACTGGCTGATAACGGAATCAAAGGTTGACTGATCAAACTGCATTCACTCATCGATTAGACATGTCTAAGCTCATCAGACAGCTTTTTTGTCTAATATTTTTACCTTAAAATATTTAGTATTACAAAATTAGTAAATCACATGGCGCCTTTTGTTGAATTGGCAATGCAAGTGAGCAATCGCATACAAATTATCACCGCGAAATGTAACAATTTGACGCATCTGTGTTTCACATGGTAGTGCATTGACATAAATTTGGTGAGGTGGAAAATAAGTTCACCTTGTCTTGGCCATGTTTTTGCCAAAAAATTGTCAATGTTGGTAAAAATTTAACAAAGTTATAAAAAAAACAATTTTGACTGTTTTAAGTGTATTTAAACTGTATTTAAAGTGTCATACGTAAACCATGCGTTAACTTTATACTCATGTGTTAAGAAGGTCTGTTTTAGACGCACATTCTTTTAATCCTCATTGCATTTATATCTTAGTTTTACAAATAATTATCATTTTATGCCTGATAACGTACATGCAGTAGGCACGACACAGCTGTTACACAATAGGCTACTCAGGTAAGCAGCATCAGAGTTACGTTGGTATGACGACGAGACACGCCCTTCTACAGGTAACAATCATTCATCTGCTGTCAACTGCAGCAACACAGACTGAAGTCACCAGCCATTGTGATGATTGATTACCGGCGGCGCTTGACAGCTAGAATGCACCAAGTCAATTATCTTTTGATGGCGATTACTGCTATGAAATTCATGATGCTGCGAAATAAAGCCTTAAATTGTTATTAATACACACGATAACAAAAACTTTATCGAAATCACAAGAATTAATGAACGCATTCAGCATTGCTTTCAACGCTGAATTCAACTATGCTATTTTAAGGCTCATTTAAGTCAATTTATCCCCCTCCTCCCCCCCCCCAAAAAAAATCTCAACTGTATGCTTTTGGTATCTGTTGTTAGACTTATTTTATCATTACTGCAATTTGTCACTGCAAATGTCATTATATCCACTAGTTTTTATTTTGCAAAATGCGGATTCATGCAGTTGTGTTTTGGTTGATTTATTTATTGGCATACATTTTTATGCAAATCATAGTTGTATTGAGGCAAAAAGTTAGGCTAATCGGCTTGTAACACGTCGGCTAATCTCTTAGACCTGAAATAATAAACAGAAAATCTACTTCGCAGTAATGATTAATCCATTTAATTCAGAAATCTACTACTGTGGTTCAGTATCGTGAAACTGCTCGCACGCAGATTGTCCAAGAAACGTTTGTTCACAGCTGACATTCATTCACAGCATAACAGCAGTGACTCTGTGATGAGCGGTAGAAGTTTCGTCATAGATTGGTCTGCGATGTATGACGACATGTCATGACGTCGGCCTGATCCGCTGCGGGAGTTAACTGGCTGCTCACTATAGTAGTTGTCTTGCCTCCGTGCTGCGAAGTGTCTCGGTGTCTGAGGTCTGCCCGGACACAATAAATCACATTGTCAGAGGTCAGAGCCTGTAACGTCGTGCACGAGTCGTAACTGGCGTCATCATTGAGCCAACCGATGCATATATTACGCCAACGAGGAGGCGAGTAAGGCCGACGGTCGCGTGGTCTCGTAAATAGAAGGATTGCAAGTCGGCTAAACCTGGCGCGCGGGCGCGGTCGTCATGCAGCATAAAGCAGACGTTACGTCCACGCGGCGCAGGCCCCGCTGCTGTCGGTTATCGCGAAAATACGTCTTGGATGACGACGACAGCGACGACTGGTGGCGAGGTGAGCTGAGCGAGGCCAGTGCCTCGTCAACGACGTCGAGCGAGGTCTGCGACCGTCTGTCGCACTCCCGCGCGCCGCCACTGCTTGCCCCTCGGGCACCGGCAGCGCTGCCTAACGTCGTTTTCGTTCGGCAAAGAAACGGCCTGCGGCGGCGGCGGCTCGGCGGTGTTTCCGCGGAGATCGACCCTGAGCTGACCGAGCCGAGACCGCTCGCTCGCTGCATGGCCGGCCGCATTAACCGTCGACCGACGTCCGTGCCGCTCGGCGATTAGTTTTGCCGCCGCTCGTCAGCTCGGACAATCAGCGAAAATCGCCGACGAACGAGGATAAACAGATTTCTCATCGTCCTTTCTCGGCGAAAACTGCCGGTCAGTGGTCACCGACGTCGGTCTGACTGAACCATCATGCCAGCTCGCACACAAGCGCGCGCTGAATTGATATTCGCACAGCGGCTACAAGAAGTTGCCATGATTGCAGCGTCCACGGCTGCTGCAGCTGGCTGACTCAGCTTCCCATCATTACACACGGATGCCACGGATGTATACATGGAACAACACACAGTTCAGTCTGAAAATTAAAGTCTTACAGAAATATCAAATTGTAACTCTAACGAGATCTGCGCAGTAGCGCGCATTCACGAAGGCGCTGTCTAACACATTGTGTTAGATGAAGTTTGGTTGAATGGGCCAGAATTCACTGACGAAACGTTAGCTAATAATACCGTCGTTAATGACAATAATAATAAACATCATACAAATGTTCACAATGCGTTACTGCTTGAAAGTAGGCCTATAGACCTACCGGTATACCAGCATAATGGCAAGAACAAGTTGATGTATTAGCAGAATATACCACAGAAGTCAAGTTGTCATCAAAACGACATTTTTCTGAGTTAGAATAGGGGACTGAGTTTCCCAAACACTTAAAAACGCAACTACACGCAGTAGCCTATTAACAGCTGTGTAGAGCAGCGTGTACATTACATTGAAAACCAGTAAATGGTGTATATCAGTTGAAGCAGAGCAGAGTATGAGAGAGTTGTTGCCTGCAGCAGATCGCTGTCAATCAAGGGACTGATAAATAGAGACGTTTCTCTGCGCCTCGGGCCCCTCGGGGCCACTTGTAAACACGCAAAAAGATACCAGGCTGAAGATTTGTTCAAATGGCCAATGCAGCAGTTTATCAAGTGATATACTCGTATTTACGTAAACTGACTAAAAAACTTCATGACTGACATTGTCTGTCTTCTGTTAGACCGCTGGGTGCGTTAGCCATTGTGCTTTGGTTAATAGTAAAAAAGCTAGGCTCATTTAGTTCCTAGTTTTAAAATGCATCTCGCAAAATAAAAAAAAGATTACGATTATCCATCTGTCGTCTGTCGTCTGTCGTTTTCACATCGTGCACCCTGATTTGACAAAATTGCATGCCATTTGGCAGGTACACCGGCGGAGTCCAATGACACGTTGTCTTAGATAAAGGTACCTGAACTCCAGGGGAAAACGATTTGGGGTGAACCCTCCCCCGCCAAAACTTGCATTGACCTAATTATGATTTATCATTCACAATGAACAATTTAGCGCCTTACGAAATTTTTTAAAATTTTTGCTGCTCTATTTGTTAAAACGCGTTTTCCTAACTTCTCCAAACGTTTGTTGCATTTCCGTCGTTGCTGCAATGGTAGTCGAAGCATGAGACAAATCGCGGCGTATAGAACGTACGCCCTACGCATGTGAGACAGCTGCTGCACGCGAAAGACGTACGGTACGTACTACGTAGACGGTCTGCTGCGAGATCGAAATTCGTCGGAGGATGAAACTGGACGATGCGATGCCACGTCGCTCGATTTGCCGCGCAGAATTATGATTGATGAGTGGTCGGGCGACGCAAGGCAAGGCGCGCGTCGCGTCCACACGATCATCGCGTAAATATAGTCTCCCGAGACCACTGCTTGCGGGTCGACCAAGCCACGTCCCGCGCCCAACAGATTCTTCCGGCTTGCCGAGTCCATCACGGGACGACGGACGGACGGACGGCCACGACCGGCCTCTGGTCGCTCGCCGGATTTAACACGTAGCTCATGCATCAGCTCGACGAACGACGGTCGACGACGGTCACGCCAGCTGCAGCTCTGGCTGGCATCAGACATTCGCCGCACAGCCATCGTTCAAACATAGTCACTCGGACATTCTCGGCACCAGCCCACAGGCACGCAACTCACTGGGAATTACGCGACACGTCATCGTGCGTTATACCTTCACTCGCTGGCTGGTCCTTCCTCGTCAGTTTTATTGATAGGACTCGCTATTTATTGTTACTACTGCAACCAAAATTACCACACCGGTCGTTTGTAGCTGATAGATAACGTAGCTTATTCACGAAAAAAAGCACGGCCAAACAAAAATACAATGCGGTGCAAAAGCGTGTTTTTTGTCAGAGCAGTTTTTGTGTGCATGCATGTTGTGCCTTTCGTAGCCGCTTCTTTCTTTCTTTTTGAACACGCAAACTATTCGCAAACTATTCGGGATATCTGTGCACGTCAGCCTCCTTTGTATTATAAAAGCTGGATGCGGTCATTTAAAAAAAAATCTTACATCAAGTACGGGAAATTGCTTACAGAAGTGTTTGAATTGTGAAAAATTAGCTGGGGTTGAACTTTTTGACGGTCAGAGACCGAACAAAATTGTGATGTAAATCGTATGCATACAGTATATAGCTGACTCCCCTGTACATAATTTGACTGTGTTAGGGGGGTTAAGAAAACAGTTGGGGGTTCAACCTCCCCAACCCCCCGGCAATTCAAACACTGGCTTACAGAAAGAATTGCCGGCAATACTACCGTTGCACTGGCCTACGACTGTTGGACTCTGGCATAGTTGGTTAAAATTTGGTTACAACGTAAGTAACCTACTCTTACTTAATTGCCAGATGGGCTGACTTTTTCGCTAGTAGCGTTTAACCGATTATTACTGCATTTAACTATATAGCCGACACTTTGCTTGCAGTCTAAAAACGTCAAATTTTTTGTTACCAACTAACTACATATAAATTCTGAAAAAAATTAAAAAATATACTTTTCTAGCCGAGTTAAACACAAAATATTTAAGGGATAAGCTGTAATCGTAATTTCTTGAACGGCGTTGGATGAATCTGAGCAACAAAAAAATGCTAAAATGTTTTGCGAAAGCCGACAAGTCACGGTAGTGCTAATTGTTGCTCTAGGTTATCTGTAATATTCAGCAGGTCTTTTTCGCCAAAAGAAGGTAAGCCTATATAGCTTATACTGTAGTTATTATAGAATCCGTCAAATCGTATATCCATGGCTATACAGTTGGCTTCACTAAGAAATCGTCTGAATAATCGCAGCAAGTCGTTAATTTTCGTTCAGATGTTAAGTGCAAACAGTCGACGTATATTACAGAGAATAAACGGACACAGTTCGTGTAACACGGCAACGGTTTACAGCCATCAATCAGCGAAATTATGGCGTACGGCAAAGCTGACCGATGTAGACACAACAATTATCACTCACCGGCCAACGAAAGCCGGAAATTGAAAACTAAACGATTTGCTACGAGATTTGCTATCGGGCCGAGCCGAATTTTGCAGCATAGCAGTAGCCTAATCCCTCGTGAAGCGAATAATCCGATCGGATATCCATGGTTCTGTAATCCACTCATCATTCATCATCATTCAGTATAGGCCTATCATCTGTCACAAAGCTGGGTCGCTATGTTCGGGGTTCTGACGCAGTAGGCCTATAGGTAAGCTAAGGATACGTTAAGATCTTAAATTCTACACTATCGGTCATAAAAAGCATTTTCGACTGTAACTTGAAAACCAACTACAAGCTGTATCAGATTTTAATAATTTTTGGTACAAATATTTCTGACACAACTTGCCATCAAATAGTTTCCCACCTCACCCAATGTATGCTTCTGCACTACCTAGGGAAATCAGATCAAGCAAAATATGTATTGAAAAAAACAGAAAGCCTGAAAAAGCATCCCCGACATTATCGATCGTAATTTAAAGAAAACTTAGCAGATTTTATTATTTTTCGCAGAAATATTTCCGACATAACTAGCTATTAAATAAGTGTTTCAGTTCTCACCTCACCCAACATCTGCTCTTGCACTACCTGAGGAAAGCAGACCAAGCATAATATGTGTTGAAATAAATAAAAAAAAACGTCAATAAATGCCATCCGCCCTAATCTGTTGGCCCCAACAGCCAGTCTATTACAAGGTTTGACTGTCATGCAGCAGTGTGTTTACTAGATGAAGTTTAAAAATGTTTGTGAAATTAAGAAGCAACTGGTACAGCCTGGATTGGTCTGGAGCAGAACATTATCGATATTGCTGTCAGTGTAGTGACTGTGTACGTTACGTCTGGTCACGTGATGTTGTGAAAAACATGTGACTGATGGGATTGTTTTTGAAACGAAAAATGTATTGCTTTTATGTGAACAAACATAACATTGGCGACGAGGATAAAACTTTCCTGCGTATAAAACGTATAACAGTCGTTAGAATTGTCGTCTAGACGTTATAATATGGCGGAAACGAGAACTTTCGTGGCAACGCAGCCGTTCAAGCCCGTGTTTCTCGCGGCGGCTGGGCAGCCTCCTGTTCCATGGGAGCGCTG
>Ga0209367_1004782_pt1 | contig 18785 bp, 12 predicted proteins | sample WorMetLIZISLAND2_FD_187412 | JGI IMG/M metagenome (GOLD analysis project Ga0209367, IMG submission 187412) | Marine gutless worms symbiont microbial communities from Max Planck institute for Marine Microbiology, Germany - Olavius geniculatus... ... | reverse complement strand
ACAACAACAACAACTAATACTACTACTACTACTACTACTACTACTACTATCACTACTGTTACATGTGCACTACCGTTGGGGTTTCCAGGCCATGTGATGATGATGACTCCGGAGACGGTCGTTTTCTTGCCGAGGTCGACCATGAAGACGGGCGTCTCGACGTAGAAATTGTCGAGCACGGTACAGCTGTGAATGCCCGAGTCTACGGCGTTTTGTCGGTCCACGGGCTGTTGTTGTTGACTGTCCATGGTGGTGGAAACAGCTTCTGTGGCGTGGTCGTGGTTGTTAGAGTGCTGTCGTTGTTGTTGCTGCTGCTGCTGCTGGTTACGTCGCGTGTGTCGTTTGTGCTGGCGCCGACTGTTGACGAACGAATCTTTCTCGTACGCCAAGTTCTCCACTGAGAACATCATCACCAGAACATCGTCATCATCGTCGTCGTCATTATCATTTTTACTACTACGCTCCTACGGTGCAGGCGATTCCGCCTATTCGTGCATATTTCTCCGTAGCGTTAACTGTCGACTCGTTTGTCGTCTGTCATGTCCGTGCACTTTGCTCAAAACTTTCGACAGATTGAGATGTCATCTAGCAGGTACACTGGTAGCGTTCAACGATGCAGTGTGTCAGATGGCGTCCATGACCACCGGGAGAACGGGAGACGTGGGGTTAAACCCTAGCTTCATGGAATTGCAAAGTGCAGCCAAACCGTCATTTTTGTGCTGCCACCAAGCAGAAACAAACGAAGAGTTTGGTGGACTTGCTACCGCGATCCCGCCTTTTTGCCAGATTACTTTGCGACATATTATCATAATCACCTTATTATGATTATGGGCCTGAGGCGCCGCGTTGTGGCTGCCAGTCACGTTACTATTCCATTCCATTTCTTTGAAAATCAGTTCACAAGGGACCATTGACACACACAGCAAACAACACATAAAAACACAAGAACACAGACATAAAAGAAATACACATAATAAACAAAATGTAGCATGAACAGTAAGAAATGCATTAAAAACCAGCATATGACATAAGCTGAGCCAAGTACTGAATAAGACAATTACTGGAGGTAGAACACTGTTTATCAAACGAGATTCTAACATTGTGTAAGAGCGTGTCTAAACTAGACAAATGCAACCTAATCAAGATCTGAGTCATACTATCCAATCTACAGAAACCACTGTTTAAGCTTATTGTTACGTGTCCTTGTAGTCTTAGGACTTAACGCCACGCTAAAGTTGATTCGTCCTTCATCATCGTCATCACCATCATCACTATTATCATTATCATTGCCATTTGTTTGCGTCCTTCTCGTAGCCAAGTTCCCCACTAAGTGTCAGTCACGACCATCATCATCAACATTTACTGCGCGGCCGTCCTGATAGGCCACAATACGGATCTTGCCCGTCCGTTTGTCTGTCTGTTTCGCACTGTATCCTAACTCGAACTTACAAGGCGCAGAAAAAAATCAATGCAAACGTTCCCCTGGGCAGGATAATCCGTATACCAAGTTTTAGTTCAAAAAATCAAAGGTCAGAATCGTCCTGGTCGTAACACGTAAGAGGTAAAAACTTTCAAAAAATGACGCCTATTCTGTGTTTGTTAAAAAAGTCAAACAAAACAAAAAAAACTTTGCAAACCTGACATTTTTCTGCAAGTATTTTCTGTTGTAAATGTAACGACGACCGTACCGTACTAAACAAGCTGTAAAACATACGTTCTAATAATAGTCATTCGGTCGGTTGGTGCGTCCGAAGTTCCGAATATTTCGCTTTACGCTGTACCTTCTACTGTAAAAATTGCAGGCCTATGTTTTCATGTTGTTTTGTAGTTCTGAAATAAAGTAATGCTAACAGCGAATAATTATAAAACTGCATGGAGCAAAATAAGATGCCGTACCACACGGAGAGTTATCATTGATCCGAACGAATCCATCGGAACATTCGCCTGAACAAACGTACAGACACACAACCAAGCAGAGTTCCGTTCACCGCAAGTTATATTTGTCATGTTATACGCTGCAGGACATACACGTCAAAAACGCCAGATCAAAGCGACTACAAAGTGACACAGGAACTCCAAGTAGAATGAAAAAATACATAAGACTTATATATCACAGCAGCGTGTCTCATACCAGTCTGCGGGCAGCCGAGTAGACCGGCACGCAGACCAATCTGACGATGCCACTCCACAGGATGAATGCGCACATAGCGAGCGATGATCGGTGAACGCAGAAACTGAACGTTCTCCTTGTCATTGTTCACGTTGCCACTGAACTCCTGCGTCGTACAGCATACAGACGTTGAGTCGGAAACGTCGATCATTCTATAACTCGGAGAAAATGTTTGATGGGCATCGAGTTGCCGTATATAGGCCTATATAGGCTACACCTTGGGGCCTCTAATTACCGGACCGCCTATCCCCAACAAGATAAACTCTATTACTATGCTGTTTTTGTTATAAAAGGTTCTAAAACTATGTACGGGATAACTCTGAAAACGGCATCACTAAATTTACCCGCCTCACGTCATGTAGGCTACTGCTTTTACCGTGTGTTGTCTCCGGCAGTGCACACGAGACAACTGATCCTATGTTGACAATGGAAACTCCAGACTTCATTCCTCCTATGCTTTGGCTGCCCAACAGCCTAAGCTTAAATCTAATGAATTACATTTTACAAAGTGCGAGTGACGAACGCGTTTTCGCGCGTGTTGAAGGACAAGGCGGACATTTTCAACACAAACCGAGCCAGTGATAGACAGAATCTTATTTTTGCTTATAACAGCACATTCTCGTAGTTTACCGGATATCTCTGCTAAATTTCATCAATTTTCGTTCATTCGTTTAAAGGCTATACACTAGAAACCAAAAGGGTCCGGTAATTATGCCCCACCGTGCACAGTAGTCTAATCAGTACCGAGTCAGTGCGTAGAGACACTTAAGGCACTGAGAGATGGGGAGCGTCGTGTTTCTCCCCCAATGGGCATTTTGGTGAATTTTTAGCTGCAAAAACTTTTCCGGTAACAGAAATTTGTACCATTTCAGTACTCACAAGGTGCTAACACTGTAGTGACTGCTTAGCAAATTGTATGAATATTGTAGCTGGTTTAACGTCTTATTTGAAACCGGGACAAACTGTTTGTGGGGAAGTGACACTTTTGCCCCATTTGTGTCGTGGCCACGGAGCGACATTTTGCCGCTGTCCCTAATTGTGTCATGCAGTCGGCGCTCATTAAATGTTTCAACCATACAGCCAGTGTTGTTAACAAGGACTTGACCTTCAAGGCCAAGGCCAAGGACTCAAAATTTGTCCTTGAGGACACGCCAAGGCCAAGGACCAAGACCAAGGACACCAACACAGCATACAGCCTATACAGAATACCGTAACGTAAAAAAGTTGCAAAAATAAAAAAAAACGTCACAAGCACGTTTTTATCGTAAAGCAATCATTTAAAACATTTGCTAACGTGTATGTTGACAAAAATATGTATGATACCGTAACGGTGTTGTGGTAGCTGTGGTGCGAGTAGAAATGCCATTGCAGACTATCGTTGCTGTACGACACACGGTATCGGGTCACCCAGTGCTTCCTGTCACCGCGACCCTTCGTTACGATTCCGGCCACCAACTTGGGTGGTCCGACATCGAACTGTAGCCATTGGTGGTCTGACCACAGCATCCGCCATATTGTCACTATAGAAACTGTCTACTCGCCCTCCGCCAACATCGCTAAAACTGTGTGGCAGAGAAACTGGCGATTTTTAGCCAATAAGTCGTCCTCTTTCAGAAACGTTGAGAGTGGCATTATAACATCAACTATTACCAATAGGCCTACTACTACTACTACTACTATTACACTACACGTCTACAGCCTACAGGTGTGTGCAGTACCGCGGACACAGTCTCAGATCAGTGACAGAAGCTTCACGGCAACTGGATCACACGCGACTGTAGAACAATCTGCAAGTCCAACTTCGACAACGAAAGACAAGCTTTGAACAATTTCAAAAAATGTTTCTGCTCGATTGAGGCTGCGGCACGTGGCGAGTTTTTGTTTGAACTGTGCCGGTTATAATCGTAGGCTACTTATTTACTTTCTCCTACTACAACTAGAGCAAGCGATTTATCACACGATTAGTTGCTAAAAATAACGATTAATAAAATTTTAATCATTACAGTTACGACTAACGTTATAAAGTAAATACAGTGACGTCATGGCAAGCATCTGAAATCATGGGGGCGCTGAAAATAACGGACATGAAAATGGAGGACAAATTTAGACAAATTGGCAGGACATGAAGTAGCCTCACATGAAATTAACGGACATGAAAATGCAAGCCATGTTTCAAGTGGCTGAGTACATATAGGCCTATATTTAGTAAACTTCGGTTTACCATTGCTCACCTGTAGCTAATTTCAGGTTGATGTTTTCATAATATTTTATGCATTTCAACATATTATACATATGAATAGATTACAACTTATATTACAACTGTTATACATATGAATATATTACAACTATTGTGACTTGTGTTCTGCCGTAGTTTAAAAAAATTGCACACTGCATTGTATTGTAATTTATTTTCAAACGATATATATCTTGTCGTCCAATTTCATGTCCGTCAATTTCATGCCTGGACACTTGGTCCGTCAATTTCACGTCCGTCAAATTCATGTCCGGCATTTTTTAGTCAACCCGAAATCTTCCTAATCGTCAAATATTTTCGCAAAAAAGTCAACATTCTAGTCTGTCTATAACACTGGGTTAAAAACACTGATTAATAGTCTATTATTATGTCTCGGTGCATCTATGGGAGTTTATAGCTCAATGAATGAAAAAAATGCCGATAAAAACAATGAAGAAAATGCATTTTTGGCAATTACCACTGTTAAGTTTTAACGGCAATCATGCAACAACTATACATTAGTTATTTCTTGCAGAGTTAACTATTTTTTTAAAATGCTAGGCCATTTATTTTTGTATTTTTACTCGCGAAAGCAGAATGCTTCGCGCGTCTTTGGCATCGTCTGGGCGTCTGTCCGTCTGTCTGTCACCCTCGTGAGCTGTATCAAAACGGTGCAAGCTAGGATCACGAAATCTTCTTCTTTAGTTTATCGTGACAAAATTTCGTGCCACTGGGTGCAGGGGGTCCCCTCGAACGAGGGCGTCGAAGAGGGGTACCCCCTAAAAAAGACGTCATAATGCCGTTATTGGCTCGAATAACATGAAAACGGTTGCAGATAGGTACATACATGCTGCTTATCATAACAAGCACTGGTGACAGGCTTTTGGGATTTATCAACATCGATGACCTTGAACGACCTTGAACCCCTCAAAAAGAGTTTTTTGGTGAATTTTTCACAATTTTTGGATGCAGCGCACATTTCAACACTGAATTGCGACGAATTGGCTGGAGATAGACCAAGACAACTTGCACACGAAATTTTCAGCACTCAACGTAGATTTTAGCAGTCTAAGTCCCGACCCCCTAGGTATAAGGAGGCCGGCGCAGGCGGGCGTCAAAGACAGCTACCCCCCTAAAAAGTGGATATTTTAGCGCAATTATCTCGTATAGCGTGAACACGGCTGCAGATAGGCACAAACATGCTGCTTATCCTAACAAGCACTAGTGACAGGCTTTTGAGATTTATCAACATCGATGACCTTGAACGACCTTGAACCCCCAAAAAGAGGTTTTTGGTGAATATTTTGCACAATTTTGCCTTGCGACACACATTGGAAGAGTGAATTGCGCCAAAATGGCTGGAGATAGATCAAGACAACCTGCGTATGAAATTTTCAGCATGGAATGTAGATTTTAGCACTGATGAGGAGCTTCTTACGAATGTCAACATCGATAACCTTGAATGACCTTGAACCCTAAAAATATTGATTTAACGTGATTTTTTGGCGATTTTTGGCTGCAAAATAGTACATTACGACGAAATGGATGGAGATAGACTAAGATTACCTGCGAACAGGTACTGCTATAGGCTTTCGCGCGTCTCGTGAGCTTTGCTCAAATTACTTGTTTGTATTTTCTTTTGTTTACTTGCTGTCAAGTACTCACTGACGAATAAAGCTGTATACATTATTGTTACCAGGTATAACTGCATTTTAACCAATAAGCAACAGGTGCATACCGTTACTGCGCCTGGGACACCAGCCTTTGTCGGTGATGATGTAGCCGTACTCAGTGCCACAAGACGACCGTCCGGCCTTGTGACGTTCACTTGATGACTCGATTTTACTGTATGGAGGCAGAGAGATCAGCGTTCGGCACGCTGTCAGACCACATAAACAAGTGTATATAATACTACTCGTTTGTATAACTCTATTTCATTACATAAATTTTTTGTACTTTCATTTTTACGCGGTGACTATTTGACCGGCAACCGGCCACATAGCTATTTGACCGGTCAAAACGAAAAATCGCAGTCGCCACCACTTAGCGAATGACGTTATAGATAGTGTACGCGCTAATGACTAAAATTTGCGTTAATATTATGGTGTAGTGTTTAGGGCTTAGGATTAGGGTTAGGGTTAGTGTTAGGGTTAGGGTTTTGGGTTCGGGTTAGTGTTTTTCAAAGATGTATAGGAACAATAGTGTACACCATTATTAATCTAGAGTATGGGTGGTAGATTCCATTCCACAGTCATTTACATGATACAAACAAACCAGCGGCTCGACATAATTGAGGACTCACATTTTCAGCAGACCTGTGAACTGCGGTCCTAGATTCACGACTGTTTTATATACAGCCGCCTCGGACATTGCAAACGTTAACGCTATTCGTTCATTTTGGTCCATCTCTCTGCAGCATCATGCGCGATTGCTATCCGAGTCTTACATGCTTCAACTAGAAGCGCTTCGAGAGCACGAATCTCCACCGGGACTAGAACAGTGCTGCCAGCTGGCGAATGAAGCCGACCCGATGCAATCTGCTACATATATATCTTGTAAAAAAGGTCTTAAATTAAACCGGTCAAAAATTCATAAATTCGCGGACCCGGCCTTGTGTCGCCGAGGCAATAAACGACTGAAGTGAATTGATTAAATGACCCCTGGATGACCTTGGCAGCCGACGATCTCCACGCGCATGCTGGGATGCTCGTGCCACGTGACCGGGTGAAACTTGACGTAACGTAGCACCACAGCGTCGTCGAGGTAAATATGCTTGACGCTGTACGAGTCGGCGTTCCCTTCGAACTTCTGCTCACAACACACAACACAACACAGGTCAACTCAGCCTGGCCGTCCCTCCGTGGATAGGCGCAGTGAGTACCAGCGGAAGCTAAGACGTCAACAGTCATACCGCGCGATTCACGCGATGCGTTGTCTCGCAGTGTAAACTATCTGGCTGAAGACTAAAAAATAGCCAGGCTGGTTAACCTCAGTGGTTGGTTACGTAGGGCCACAGCATGCTGTGGTAGGGCACCATGCTTACCCATCCAAATACTATAACCGGGCCGCGTGAGATACGTCGCATGACAGAAAATAACATTGCTTATAAAATCACACAACAAATTCGCTAAATTTGGGAAAATTACTGTTGCTAAAAAGACGACAGAAAAAAAGCATCCACAGCAGCAAGATAAGATAATAGCTGTTAGTCACAAACTCGCAACAGCAGCTGGACATCAGAGGGTGCCGCCTCAACGATGCAGCGGTATTGTTCTCCCTGTGGTCAGTCAGTCAGTCAGTCACTCAGTGCGGCAACAGCTTTCATCATCTGATGATGATTTCAGCAGACAGACACTTGGTCCGACGCTTGTTAGCCACAGCCAGTAAATGATTGACGCGTGGCAGGCATAAATAAATGTGACGACAGGAACAAATCATGGCGCATCTGTACAGCAGCCACGAAGACAGGTATTTCGCTTCTTTAAGCCAAACGCTGTGAGATCATCGCGCACTGTGACTAGGCCTAACTATAAATTACATAGTGCATTTTCAAGTTTTTTTGCTTACTTACTTACTTACTTACTTACTTACTTATAATGCAAGCTGAGAGTAACAGCGCAAGACACGGGTCTAACACTCATATATGACTGTCAGCCACGCTGGATGCTTTCTCGGCCTATCAGGGCAGTCTGTCAGTAATAAATCAGAAATATACCTATAGGGTGCGGCAAAAAAGTAGCCCCCTAAAGTTTTTTGCCTTTTTCTCAGCAACCGCTTAAACTTTTAACATGGAATTTTACAGGTTTATTTACAGAAACGTTTTATATCTAACTACTAAGTGAAAGACGATTCTGTTGAAAAACGACGAAATTATAGACTTCTGAACATGACCGCCTACCAATTTTTTAGCATTAAAAATGTTTAAGCTAAAAATGCTATTTAATTTTCAAAAACCGGTTACCACGTTACTGCCGATGACGTCAGAGTGACGCTTTGACAAACAGTAATTTATTTTGTTTATAAATTATCATTAAATTGTCGTTCTTTTAGGATTAAAATGCCAAACGGTTGCTGAGAAAACAGCAAAAAACTTTAGGGGGCTACATTTTTCTGCCGCACCCTGTATATGTATACTATCCGCTAGGCAGCCTCAGCAGCAGCAGTCGACCTCGTTGCTCGTTACACGCACCGAGTGAATAGTGATCATCATTAGATCACTATCGGTACGCAGAATAATTTTTGTGAGCGGGGGTAGCCAATCCGACGCCAAAAGCGAGAAAATCGGTGTGACGAAAATGTCAAGAGGCGAGCTGCTTTTTCCTAAGACAATCTCATCATCGTCATCGTCATCATCATCAGTTTTCACATCGCCTCGGTTCGAACTGATTTTTCTTTTCTGCGCACTTCACGCTTGACAGATAAGACTGGTAACGTGACGCAGCTAGGTGTCAAGTGTCAAAGGTGCATTCTCGTCCAAAAAAATCCTAATGCGCTGGACACATCGACACTGCGAGAATAAGAATGATTTCAGCGACTGTCTATAACACGGAACATGTTGCTCAGTCACAGTGAACTACGTGCGTCATGATAACAAATGTACCGACAGCAAAGCGATGTGAAGTGTAATAGGTTCTTACCAGTTTGTTGTCGTACTGGTCGACAATGTAGTACCAGTTGATGGAGTCGATGCTGTATGAGACCAGGAACGAAGTCACCCATTCTTGACCGTCAGCGCGGCCTTGCATCATCAAACCAGTCACCTACAACCACACAATGAAAATATGATCCATACTTTAGCCGGCGTTGGAATCGTATAGCCGATAGCCGAATTCGCCGCCGAATTTTTGTGCGCCGAAAGTCCACTGAAAAAGTAAGATATTCAAGCGTTCTATTTATTTCACTCGTGAGAAAATTACAGTAGGCCTACTGTCGTGACTTCAAATAGATCGCACTGAACAGTTTGCTGCATACTTTTTTCAGCAGAATTACTGACGGTCATTCTGTGTCGTTAGCGACTGATTGCACACTAGGTTGATAACGGCCAGCAGTCGAATTTAAGCCGCATTTTAAAAATGTTCTGCGATATTTTTTCTAATATACAAATATCAGCCGAAAAAACGTCGGCACTCAACCAAGTTTTTAACTTTACGCGATTATTCCGCTAATCCAGATATCATCCGAAAATTTTTTTCATCTGTTTGAATTTCTTTCACAATGCGGATTAGGGATCTAGCCAATGTGATAAAATCAAAACAAAATCGCATGCGATAAACCTACAAAAAGCCTAGCTGTTGCTAGAGTAAATAGACCGTACTGCCAATATTCGAAAGCCAGCGTCCGCTTCCGGTCGCGAAAAGAAAGCGATTTCCTAGAGTAACTGCAGTCCCATACACGCTACGGTGTCGCTGCTATATCGAACGCTACACTAACGTCAGAATACGATACGGCATTTGGCACAGGTGGGTGATGGTTGCTGGCAGAAACTTTTCATTCAAAATTGGGGCCAAACAGCTGCAGATTGAGACATGATTACAGTCTATAGGAACGTATATCTTTTGGCCTTATCCAACGGTACCATTGCCGACCCTCTACGACCTACGGCTTAGCCACAGTACATACGTTACAGACAGACAGACAGACAGATGAGATGACACATCGTACTTAAGGCTTGACCTATCGGTCGGCCAAAAACTGAAAAAAAACTTTGTTACATCTACTAAGGGAGTTACGTGATACCCGGCGTTTATACTTATGTTTTATCTGTTGGGTTGCTAGCAAGATTACGCAAAAAGTTGCAAGCGGATTATGCTAAAATTTTTAGTAAAAATTTGACTTTGTCTACCTTAGAGGTAATAAGATTTTGGTAAAGATTCGGACCAGGATCTGAATGGAGGATATAACTAAAGGATTTTTTAGCACTGCCATATAGGACAAAGTTGATAATAGTGTTACCTGGCAAACACCGTGGAAAAAATTGTCATAACGTTAACGGAGGTTTGCGCCATTTCAGTGCCCTTTTAGTATACCTTTGTCGCACACCATCACAATTTTACTGAAAGATCCCACTGCACGTTGAACTTTACCATCGTCGTCAATAATTTTACATCGCATCGGAATAAACACTAATTCTTCTTTTCTATACGCACCTTTATCTCGACAGATAAATATTAATGCTTGAAAACCAACGTGTTCTGGTACTGTAATAAAGCACTGCTTTGACGAAACATGAGACACTGTCTTGCTGAAACATGAAGTCGCCAGAGACCAGGCGTAACAAGAGTTAGGGCTTTCCGCGCGCGCCGGGTTTTACGACCAAATTCTGAAACTCGACGGATATCAGGTACTTGATAAAGCTAGTAGCTAGGACCTGTTCTATAACAAAAATCCCAGCTGACGCTAGAATGGGGCCGACCGTACTGGTTGTCATTGACTTTAAAGGTCATCCAAGGTCGATAATTTTTATTTTATCTAAATGGGCGTATGCCACTTTCTATTAGTGGTTAATAGTAATATAATAGTAATATGGCCACTGGCCAGTTATCCGTTACCATAATGCATTATGACGCTTCAAGGTCATCCAAGATCATCAACTTAGATATCATTTGAAAGCCAGTATGCGACTTCATATCAGTGATCAATAGCAACCTCGGCCCTATCTTGCACCGTTTAGCCACAATACATCCGTGACAGACTGACGGACGACAACCACGACAAACGGCCGACCTTTAAGCTTAAAGCTTAGCGGTTGGCCCAAAAGTAAAGTTTTCAGCACCGCTTATCTTGTCAAACTATTTACAGTCACAAAGCCTTCATTTTATTGTTTTAGATAACAGTTGAAAACATTTTTTTCTTTTGTAAATAATGTCAACTAGCATTACACCGTAGATGCGCTATAGAAATTTGATTGGTCGATTGACTGATCCTTTCTACGAGAACTTCGTATAATCATAAACTACGTGAAAACTGGTAGAATTTCGTATATACTAGCACGATATCATTTTTATTTGTTCAGGGACACTTTTCAGCATGCGCCTGCTGATAGTTAGCTCATTTTCATATTTTTTGCTTTGCTTTTGTGCTATAGGCCCAATGTCGTTCTGTACTGACGCATGTTTGCTGTGTCTTTATTCAACCGGCCAGCCAGCCAGTCAGTCATGTTAAGCCGGTGTTACACCGGCCTAGATGGAGACGCTTTAGCGACTACACCGTGTAGCAAGAGCTTGCCATTATAGGCCTACTCGAATGATCTCTAAATTGGCTTCGTTGTCCCGTCGAAAGTTTAGATTAGACTCATAACTGTGTAGTCTATGACAGACGGGCGACGTCACATGAGATAGACTTATCGCATATATCTTGTTGAAAAGTTCTTTTAGCGTTCTTTTATCGCCGGCCGCTGTGACAGTAAGTGGGCTAATCGCCCGTATACCCATGCATTAAACCGCTTCGCGCCGTTTACTACACGGTGTTTCATAAAAAGGACCCCTTTTGTTTTTTTCATAATTTACTCAAATTACGAGCAATTTACATGAAATTTTTACCAGTTATAGCTGACGAAATACTTATTCGAAATATTTAAACAAAATATGGCAGTTGATTAAATATTCTTTGCTAGTCGTGATGTAACGCTGAAGTCATAATGTGTCACTGATGTGTCACTGTGTCACTGCTAGTCTCAACTGGTGTCAGTCGCTACTAATAAAAAGTGCTTATCGTGTCAGCACCGAGCAACATGGAAACATGAAATCGGGCGTCTTGTGACCCAAAAACTCAACATCTTGCGTGCAAGATGTTGAGTTTTTGGATCTTAAGATGTCAGATTTCATGTTTCCATGTTGCTCAGTGCTGACACGGACGTAGAACTTAGTGTGCAAGTGCACATTAATTATTCACCATTGCTGCAAGCGCATTGTAGGTCAATTTCACATTATTTCCTACACATGCAATATGAGAAGCCAAAGTAAACGTTTTTACTATTTATACTACTAATTACGCTGTCGAATATTTTCAGCTGCTTGTCCAAAAATTGCAATTTTCTGTACCTTTTCCAACTTTTTAAACCCACGACGCCTCTGTATGTTGGAGTCTCCCGTCGAGTTGGCGGATGGCTGGTTAGCGCTTCTGAGTTCCCATGTCTGAGTAGAGTCCGAAGGCGGCAGCACATCCACGTCCACAGATGGTACAGTTGTGAGACAGAGAAGTTGTCATGACACCAGACTTCCTCTTTTCTCTCTTCAGTTGCAGGTTTGAGATGTGTTGATGTTCGAAATAGGACACTCTCGACTTGCAGGAGCTTCGCCACAACGATCGATCTTGTGCAGTTGTTTCCCAGGCTGCTGAGTCGATGTTGCACAGCTGTAGGTTTTCTTCAATGCATCTTTATACCGTTTAACTGGATGACCACATGGTCTGTCTCCCGACACAAGTTGGCGGTAGAAGATGGCCTTAGGAAGTCGTGTGTCGGTCATGCGAACCAGATGGCCAGACTAGCGAAGCTGTGCCTGTAGCTTACAAGCATGGCTTCAATTCCGGTCATCTTGCAGTGCTTTAAAACTTCCGTGTTTGGTATTTTTTTGCCATTTTATGTCGGTTATCTGCCTCAGACATCTGAGATGGAACTTGTCTGTAAATGGTCCATGTTTCACAGCTGTACAGAAAGATGCTAAGTACAACAGCATGATAGACATTAACTTTAGTTTCGAGATGCACCCCGTCATTATTCCAAAGTCGACACCTTAGCTGACCAAACGCTCACTCGCCTTTCAATGCGGTGTGTAATTTCTCCGTCCAGCGATCCATTAGATAAGATTCTGCTACCAAGGTAACAGAACTTGTCAACGAACTGTAGGGGGATATCTCCAATATTTATATTACCAGTCTCGGGTGATGTGCCAGAATATTCCTGCTTCAAAACCTCAGTCTTTTTGATGCTGATTGTCAAATCGAAGCGTTTAGCAGCAGGAGCGAAGCAGTCGGTAATCATTTGTGCATCTTCAAGTGAGTGTGCGACCAGAGCACAATCGTCTGCATACAGAAGATCCCGTACCAGCAACTCGCTAATTTTGGATTTCGCATTGAGCCAGGGAAGATTGAAGATTCTCCCATCAGTTCGGTAGTGCACATTGATGCCAAGGTCGTTGTTGTGAAAGGCATCCAGGAGCATGGCTGCATAGAATATGTTGAAAAGGAGTGAAGCCAAAACACAGCCCTGCTTAGTACCGTTGCGAACTGTGAACGGTTCAGAGAGCCCGGCCATCAACCACTCTAGCAGTCATGCCATCATGGAAAGATTTGATGACGTTCACGAACTTGTCCGGACAACTAAGTTTTCTCAGAAGTGCTTACAGGCTGTCGCGGCAGACGGTGTTAAATGCTTTTGTCAGGTCAATGAATACCCATAAAGATTTTTCTGCTGCTCACGACATTTTTCGTTCAGCTGTCTAGCCGTAAAAATCATGTCCACAGCGCTACGACCAGGCCTGGAGCCACACCGAGTTTCCGAGTTTGCTTGACGTCATCAACAGCTTAGCTATTCTTTGCGGGGCGCGAGGCATGCTGGAATACCGGCCAAAAGCGACGCACTAAGCTTATATGCTTTTGGCGCCGAGGGCGATAAAGATCGTATTTGTGCTTGCTTGGTGGTAAAATTGATGTCTCACTGTGAATGGAGAAGCTTTTAGAGACCGCACACAGACGCCAGTCACGACGACTGCTGAAAGAAGGGCGAACAAAGAGAAATATAATGCATCAGTGCTTCGGCGTGACTTAAAGTCGTTATCAACCAATCAAAATACACGTCAGTCATGCAACCTGTAGACCTACACAAAGAAAACATCAGATGAGAGTCGGGGTTGGTTGAAAGAGAAAAGGGGCAGAGGTATTTTCAAGGAAAATTGGTATAGCGCACAAAATTGAAGTTACGAGATCAAAAGCGGGGGTTGGTCTCCAGTAACTGGATAACTAATCTTTGTTCATGTATTCCGGTTTTGCTTCACCTAGAGATCGCGCACAGGGGTTCTCAAGAAGAGGGTATACAGCGAGCCTTTCCCGACGGCGAAACCTCGACCGAATCTGGTGCATTTTGGACGCCACAAAACTTTCTGTGCCAAAAGAATAATAATCTAACATTTTTACGAAAAAACGATATTCGCCAAAGCTAATTCGGGAACATTTCGATGTTTTGGCCTGGCGACGACAAAACCAGATCGACTTAGCGGCTACTTGTGGCAACGGCTACGTCCATACAACAAGCTCCTGAAAGGAAAAATTTATAAAGTGAATGTCTTAGGTTGTGAAGAATGTAATGTAGGCCTACTCTTAGCGGATTATCCATCATGAAAACACCAACCAGAACCAAACATAAAGTACATCGAACGATCTATTGCCAAGACATGGCCATTTAAAATTTTCTAGGAGGCGAGGTTGGTCAGTCGGTCATCAATATTAAAATTACCGATACACTAACGTCATACACTCCTCTTCGCCACGTTATGAACCTAGCGCGCGACAGTGAAAAAGTAGCAAGATGAACTAGAAAGCAGTCATAGCCCGCATACCTTCGCCAAGGCAATGTTGTTCGCTAGGTGGCAGCACCATCTTCGGTTTGCCAGCGGTTCCTTTATGCCCCATTGAAAGCAATGGTAACGAAAATTTCAAAGTGATCCAGAATCCAGGATTCCTTCCGGATCACCCGCAAAATTAAATCACTGGTAGTTTTTTGCCATTCCCGACATGCCCTCAAAATTTCAAAAAGATCCGTCCATAACGTTTTGAGTTATCTTGCTGACTCACAGACAGAAAGACAAACAAAAACCGGCAAAAACATTATTTCCTTGGCGGAGGTAATTACCTTTGCGGGGACTCCGAGGTCGATCTGAAGCCACTCTGAAGCGGACTTGTACTTGGCACACCAGGACCGTCCATCAGGCTGGTAGAGACGTCCATAGCGCTCGTGACACCCTGCGTCCCAGTTGCTCGGGTATGTGGATGAAGACGTGATCTGCGTGTCCGCTATATCACCCGTCGTCATTCCCAACGGACCGTTAGGCGCACAGCCTGCACGTTGACACATTCTCTATCTTCACATAGCCGATACTATATAGCCAGTGTCTAACATATCACTTTTTATCTTTTACACTTTATTTCTTAGGCTTACGTGTCATTTATGTACGCTTCCTTGCGTTTTGTGAAGCTGCCAATAAACGAACATAATGATGATCAGGCTCTGTCTGTAACCTAATTGAAACTCGATGAAAACGCAATGGTGGCAACCAAAAACAAGCACCGAAGTAATATGGCAAAGCGCGGAATCGCTTCTCGTTTTTATTCGACAGGAAACAGCAGCAATGTTCTGGCTGGGGGTTGACCCCCAAAATCCCCCCGTCCCTCGGGGATCAGACTTTCATCTAACACAATGTCTCACTGAACTTTAGAAGTGTACCTGTCAGATGTCATCTAAACCGGTCGAACGGTTTAAGCAGGATGTACAAATGAGACAGGCGATAGAAAAACGGACCACGCTAAGGAGAAAGGTGCAACTTCAGCCTAATCGAAATCGCTTGCGCTAGAGCAATTCCGCCTAAGGAAGAGAAAGCAGGAAAAACTTTTAAAAAACGTCAAAACTTAGAAACCTATAAACAGTTATATCTAGTGTTGTTATTTTTAGCAAATAATAAGGCATACAGTGTGCAATCTACATACTTTCAGTTACCAAAGTCTGCCACTGCGTGGATAAATTGCGCAGTCGAATATTAAGAATGAAATGCTTAAAAATATCACACGGCAGCTATAAGATGCGTGCACCTTCAAGACACTATCATGGATGCAGCTATGTCCGCATTTGCAATGTCCGTTGCAGTAGCTTGACATTTTCTAGATTTTTACAGTCAGTCTACGTTTCAAAGTAGGCCTAAATAAAGATCTTTTGTAAACGTATTATACTGGTAATAACAAACGATAAGTAAAAAAATAATTGAAAAACAAAACCTAAAACGCAATTAAAATAAGCGTAGCACGTTTTGTCCTATCATTCTTCACCTGCCATCGATTATCACACAATTATAATTTCACCTGTTGATTGAATTACCTTTAAGCAGGTGAGAATACTGCAACAGTCCGCCAGCTGCTGAAGCTGATGACTGTGATCTCACTACGTGACACGTCAGTGATGACGTCAACGTCACCATAGCAACGATCAGCGTCACGTGCCACTGCATTTTCACCTATGTAAAAACCATCGACAATGAGTTAAGATGTCTGAAAACAAAGGCCAATTTGACGCTATAGACGCCGAAAAGAGAGATATGGTATGGGGGTCGGCGATCGTACCGTTAGATAGCGCGTTGATAAGTTTCTATATGCTGCCTATAATAGCCATTCCTCTATCTGTTACGGTTTTCCTACAATCTGCAATTGTTCTAACACTGAAAGTTCCCTTCCCGTAAAAGACCGGGCTCCTGTTTCAATGTTATGCACGACTGTCTCTAACAAAGGTATCTCTCTGTCGAACCGCGGCTTTAGCTATGTGCTTGAATGTAACAAAACAGACGAACCACGTTGCCGTTACATCCGTTGTAATAGCCGGCATTACACATACTTTCAATAATATCTAACTTTTTTGTGAATAATTGACAACAGACTATTTTAAAAGCTACTTAGTCTCGTTGTCTTGCTCGTGATCGACGAGAATACCAAAAAGAAACATTGCTATACTATGGATCATATCTACACCAAATATTGGCAGATTCAAAAAAATTTCACCGCTACATTTTCTAAGAAATGTGCAAAAACGACAACATTAAAAATCTCAGTACATCAAAAACATGTCGCTGCACTACCTTGTGAAATATATAACTGTAAAAATGCGCAATTTAGTGCACTGAAGCACTGCTTCTGCTCATAAACTCACAACACAGTTCGCTAATAATATTACAATAATAATATTAATAATAGCTAGTAATAATGGGTTTGCCATAATAGTGGCTCATTGGCTTGAATATCAGTAAACACCGCAGGGTTTCGCGGCTGGTCAGCAGTAATGACGTTAAGTGTCCAGCGGCGGCTGACGATTACAGTCGCTCTGGCTGACAAATTATTGACAGTAAAGTTAATGGCTATATAACGACGTTCATATATCCGCTCTTATGTCGGGTCACTTTGGCCAATGAGTGACTCTGTCGCGTCGGCAGCAAATTAAATAGCTGCGTAGAAACAGCTGCTAGCAACTATGTACGACGGTTGCAGTTGCTATCAGCATACGGTCAGCTGTTTTTATGATCTTCTAAAAGGATCTAAACCCCCTGTCTAGACCCTTGTTTGAACTGTTTGTGGCGCCTCTGACTGCAGTAATTTGTACAGTACCATTTTGTTGAACTTGATAGACACTGGCATGAACTTAAAGTGCGTCGTTTTTCAATTAAAAAATAAACTGACAGACAACTTATATATGGACGCATTTTCTCAACTCTAAATGCACCCTGGATCAGACAGCATGCATGTATGACCCTGACCAAAGCTTTTTCAGGCTCTACCAAATCTGCCTTAGAGATGATAAAATCTCCCAATATCAGAAAGTTTAGACGGCAGACCCTTGTAAACCAGCAGCTGTCGACATTTTTTATTGTATGCTTTAGGGCTTAAGACCGCAGAGGGCTTATGGCCTATGCCTAGTCTTACGGCCGGTCACTGAGGTTACGATGGTCGGCAAAAACTCAATAATTCAATATTATACTGCAATGATTTGGCACGCAGTCTGGAGCGTTTGACAGCTATTTGTTCAGGAGATGATGTCACGTTGCTTCAGAGCACCGGTGTGGCGACACACACGTGCGCTTGCTTATTGTCAACAGGTGCAGTGCAGTGCATGGGCGGGCGTCGTTCTGTCGCGCCGATTGTAATGTGTGACAATGTGTGGAGTCTGGTGTTCGCATGCTGTGACGAGATGTGGACCGGAGTGTGTGGCGCCACAATCTGCTTTGCTGTCCCCTTGGAAGTTGGAATATTCTGCTGCAGATGATTTCGGTTGCAGTCTACAAGAGCGTGAAAATCGGCGAAGAACTACACATATATGGACGAAGCTAAACAGTTCGCGACTAAGTCATGTGAAGTCCTGGTTTTTCTGCGCCTTATTGTTTTTGAGTTAAGGAACTGGTAAGGAACAAACCTACGGACGGACGAACGAATGTGCAAGACCCGAAATGCGGCCTATTAGGCTGCTGCATAACAAAATTTAGTAGCAACAGCAGGTCCTATACAGTAGTCACAACTATTCACTATATTACCGCTAGCAGTCGCGGGCTATGCACGCGTAGCATTCCTACACCAAATGGTCATTCGACCTCATACGGCCACCTCCCCCCCTTCCCAGGCTCATATATTGTCCTCGAC
>Ga0209367_1004781_pt1 | contig 18788 bp, 13 predicted proteins | sample WorMetLIZISLAND2_FD_187412 | JGI IMG/M metagenome (GOLD analysis project Ga0209367, IMG submission 187412) | Marine gutless worms symbiont microbial communities from Max Planck institute for Marine Microbiology, Germany - Olavius geniculatus... ... | reverse complement strand
ACGCCCTCGTTCGAGGAGAACCCCTGCACCCAGTGGCACGAAATTTTGTCACGATAAACTAGACACCTTGGGGCAGCCCACAGTGAAGATTTCGTGATCTTAGCTTGCACCGTTTTGATACAGATCACGAGTGTGACGGACGGACGGACAGACAGACAGACAGACAGACGGACGGACAGACGCCCAGACGATGGCAAAGACGCGCGAAGCATTCTGCTTTCGCGCGTAATAAAATCACTTATGTCATTCTGTCAGACTGTCAGTCTGTCTGTTAACACTCCTACGGCCGCAATTTTGATTCGATTTTGATGAAATTTTGCACAGTGATTCGAGGCCAGAAAAATGTAAGATCGAGTTTGTTTGGGATAAAAATCCGATGACTACTTCCCCTATTTTCCCCCAAATTTTAAAAAATTTGCATTACGGCCTATGGGAAATTTAAAGCGGTATAACTCGGTCCCCGTAAAAGATAATTGCGCGCTGTTTGCACCTACCCCTCTTTTTCGGGCCCAGGCTATTCGATGGTGTCATTTGAATTTCTCCCCTGCCAACCCATGTTACCATGGCAACGAATTTTGGGACAAAACTGACTACAACTCGGCCTCCGTGAAAGATAATTGCGTCCTGTTTGCACCTAACCCCTTATACGTAGCTGCTAGGCTATATAGCGTAGCAATGGGACAGATACGTCATTCCACAAAACGTATTTCTAGTTTTCGTTTAAAAATATTAGTTTTATGTTCTTTTTATACTAGATTAATCTGGTAGTTTTGCCCTTGCCTGCCAGTTTTCCCGTGTGAGTTACGTATATAATATTTTGCATAATTTAACCAGCTAATACATGTGTATGACCTACTCCTGGTGGCGTCGATTCCCGGGCAAGGTAATCACTCTTCCTTACCCCCAAATAAAATACTGGGGCGAGCCCCTCAAAGTTTTAGCTATTTTCTCGGCTCTACTATTCGTAGAATGCGTTTGCGGCCAGAGCTCCGTTCCTGGACTCTGCTGGGAGTTTACACGCTTACAGCTGCGCTGTCCCTAGACCCTATAACTGGTTGGAAAACGCCGAGCGGGGGGCGGCTCACTGCCTTTTTCCAAAAACTCTGTCCTTGCTGTAGGTTTTCGGTCTTGATTTTTAGCTACTCCGGCTTCAGGGACCCATGATTGTGAGTGAGTCTATGTCAGTTTGCCTGTGATATAAATGTAAAAAGAGCGGTGACGTCGGGGGTGGTTATAAATAGACTTGATGTAGCTAGCCTTAATAGCGTTGACGTCACGCGTACGTTTCAGCTGCTGGGAGTGAACGTGACGTCATCAGTCCGCACTGATTACGTCATTTCCGGCGACAACATAATCCAGAAGGCAACAACGCACGAGCTATTTACGGCCATAGTTAATATGGACAATCGTCTGTCGGCTAGCGTACATGCTAGGTATTATGTGTGCATACGGATTTTTCTGCACTTTGTTGCAATAAATTAGCTGATTAATAATTAAGCTTATTTGCGTGTTAAGTACTGAAGATAGCGACTGAGTTACTATTGCCAGAGTATATATGAACTTGCCAACGCCCCCTCCAACGGTACCATCACCGACCCTTTACGATGTAGGCCTATTATTTAGCCACAATACAAAACGTTACAGATGGACGGATTACAGATTGTGCCACTCGTGCCATAGGCGCGACCGTCGGCTAAAAAGAAGCTGCGGCCGTAACAACCACAGATTGACGGACAGGCGCTAATGAGTAGTGATTCTGTAATATGTCCGATAATTTCTTTTTGTTGTCCATTTTGCGTGAATAAAAAGCTAGTTCTTCTTCTTCTTCTGCTGCTGCTGCCACGTAGACCTACTGATGATGATGACGATGATGATAAAAATGATGATGATATTGTTGCTTAATTGAGTATGTGGCTATTAGTCAGGAGTTAACGTACAGAGACAGTTCGTCTGCGGATAAATCTTCGCTGATGGAAGCCAGCTCAGTGGAAGAACTTGTCACGAAACTTACTGAAGGTAATCATCGTGAATGATCAATGCTTTTATCGCACCTACGACGCCGACGAGACTCAACTCAACTCAACTGTTGCGAAAAATAGCGACTTCTGTTCTCCAAAAAACAACCTATTTTACACGTAAAGCCGCCGTCCGGAATTTAGCATTTCAAGACAGAGATGTCAGAGTTGTTATTTTCATAGGAAAAAGTAAAAAAATAAACTGTTTTTTTTGTCAAGAATAATGTTAAGTGAACATTGCGCTGATGATGACGACGCTGTTTGTTTCGACTTTTGCTAAACTGCCGATATCCGATAATTCAAGAGTCGCTTTTGGTTATGCTGCTTTCCATTTTGGGGTAATTTTCTTCGAATAAGACATCACGGAAAGAAGCCTTTTATGTCGCTCAGATAGCATCGGCAAAAAAGTAAAAACTTACAAATGATGATGATGATAATAATGATGATTATAATGATAATTAAAAAAAAACAATAATAAAAATATGCTGTTTACAGAAAGTGAGTCTGATTTTTACGGCTCTTCGCTGGAATCAATGTTTGAACATGATCGAGCTTGTTGGACTGGCAAATGTCTCGTTGTAAGTTGCTAGTTCATTATTTGCTAATTTAACTTTATTTAAATGTAATAACTTGCAGCGGTTCGAATTACGTACCGTAGTATTTTGTACACGGTGTTTCATAAAAAGACCCCCTTTTGTTTTTTTTCATAATTCACTTGAATGATGAGCAATTTGCATGAAATTTTTATTATTTGTAGCTGAATAAATACCTATTTGAAATTTTTTAACAAAACATGGCAGATGATTAAATATTTTTTGCTAGTCGTGATGTAACGCTGACATTATAATGTGTCACGGGTACAAACAGGCCAATCCCAATTGGTGCTGCCAGTTGCTACCTTGCTTCAATGGTGAAAAATCTGGTTCGTTGGTGTCAAATATTTGAAGTTATACAGTTGCAGCCACAAAAACGTGCAAAGCGATCAAATTTACCTGTTTGTGGGGATAGTTGGTCTTTCGCATGTTCGAGCAAGAAAGTGCACTATCACACCGAGCTCGCAAGATGTTGAGATTTTGGATCACAAGACGCCCGATTTCATGTTTCCATGTTGCTCAGTGCTGACATGATAAGCATTTTTCATTAGCAAACCAGATTAACCAGATCGAACCAAACCAGATCGAAGCAAGGTAGCAATTGACAGCACCAGTTGAGACTAGCAAGTTTGTACCTGTGATCCATTATGACGTCAGCGTTACATCACGACTAACAAAGAATATTTAATCAACTGCCACATTTTGTTTAGATATTTCGAATTAATATTTCGTCAACTACAACTGTAAAAAATTTCGTGTAAATTGTTCATAATTTGAGTAAATCATGAAAAAAAACAAAAAGGGTTTTTTTTATGAAACACCGTGTATATTATCTAGCTTACGTTGTGCAGCCTACTACGCTATGTTGTCGTGAGACCGTTCGCAAAACACGTGAGTCCAATGCGTATAGACATGAACTAACTAAACTAGTTGATTTGTTATTGTCTTCACTGCTTAAGAGCTTTTATTTATTGCAATCATGGTTTTTCGTAGTATCCATGACTGAGAACTAAACTAAAACTATTTTGGACATAACCGTTTTAACAGACTCAATGCAAACCTTTTTTCATTAAAACTTTGAAAGCAAACAAAAAACTGTGCCGATATTTTTAGTGCCCAATAAAAATTTAAGAACGGTGGTTTTTATTAGAAACGGACGACAACCGGAGGCACAAGAATTGTTTTTTTTTCGCCTGATTGTGTCTTGCTGCATTTGCGATAGCTGTCAGCTGCGTAAGTGATTATTCTAAGTGAAACGTTGGCCTACGTCTTCTTAGGCGATGACGCAACTACGTCGCCGACCTACCTGGCCGCCGACCGTTTCGTTCTGCTAGTTCCAACCGTCTGGCAGCGCCTTCGGTCAAGTTGACAACCGTCGCCAACCGGGCTTAAAAGCAGTTAATAGCCTATATGTATTAAAAGCAAAGTTAAAATACTTGTTAAGATCAAGGCTATTAAACTAATGAAAAAACATTATACATGTATACAGGTTGGTCCAAAAAAACGGACCCCCAGTTTTATTTTTGGGATAACTTCGGTAATTCAGCACCAATTTTAACCATTCTTTCACTGTTACAAGCAGAAATTTATGCCGCGTAAACGTGAAGTTATTCCGCCCACCGCACCTTTATTGTGTGACCACATTACCTAGCAAAACAAACACTACTGCTAATATCGGTGATCAAACAGCGATCATCCTTTGTTATTCTACCCATATCAAACAATTTATTCTAAAAATTATTACTGGTAAACAAAGTAAATAAACACAATATTACGTAACAATGACGTCACAAGGCACTACTGCGAATAAGTAAGTAAGCTTAACTATTTTATGCTACGAAATTGATATCTTTATGTGTTGCCTGTTCTCCGAGACCACTGTAGCTTTGACAGTGTTTGTTTTGCTAGGTAATGTGATCACACAATAAAGATGCGGTGAACGGAATAACTTCACGTTTACGCGGCATAAATTTCTGCTTGTAACAGTGAAAGAATGGTTAAAATCGGTGCTGAATTACCGAAGTTATCCCAAAAATAAAACTGGGGGGTCCGTTTTTTGGACCACCCTGTAGTAACGATTGTAAAAGTTGATATCTTTAACAGAAACGATGATGTTGCGAGATGCAACATTTTCATAAACGTCCTTGAGTGTGTCCACTCTCTCTGACGTGCTGCACTGTAACGGGTGCAGTCTATACCAAGATGTTTTTGCTTAGCTTTTTGCGTAGTTTTTTTGCGTTCGTTGCTTTTGCTGCGTACTTTCCAGTGTACGCTTTTGTTGGTTGTAGTTTTGCGTGCACGTGTTATATTTATGTCGTGTGTGGGTTGCAATGGGGGATTTCTTATCATTTCACAGATCTAGTCTTCTGGGTGTATCTGTGTTGATATTTCTGTGTCAGTTGGGGGATCTGGTGTCATCTCACAGATCCAGTCTTTTGGCTGGTAAGGCAGGAAGCGTGTCGGCAGCGGGCGCGTTCAGCACTCTACTCCAAGCGTTCCGTACTGCTAGCCGGGAAGATATCCTCTCTGTAATGACCGATCCGCGCAACCGAGACATTCTGTGAGATTTTCAGCGATTCTTTGTTCTTTACCTTTTATCACATCTCCAGTATACGATTCTTTAACATTTCACGTTTTCTCTAAACACATTTCTAAGATTTGTTTCATATTACAGTCAATTTAGAGCTATCTGATTATTTTCACTGAGTGAACGTTAAAATTTTGGGGCAAAGTTAAGATACTGAGCATCGGCGTATTTATAAATCTTCTCTGTCAAAAATTTGTCTGTCAAAAATGCAATTTCCTGCCCTGCTTATTTTTTTAATCCGCAACCTCGCTGATCAAAAATGTGTCATGCAGACTGCGTCTGCGTCCTCTGAAAATTTGCGTTTTTTCATGTTGTCAGTAATTTTATAGCCCACTAATAAGTAATGCAATATACAACTGGTAGAAGGTACTAACCAGTAACAGAATGCCAGTGACATTATAATGTCCGTCTGCGGCGTATGTATTAGTCTACTTACTTGCTGGTTACCTTCATAATCTGCATGACAAATTACTAGCTGAAAGACCAAAATCAAATTTTTCTACAGTGGAATCTGAGCTTTAAAGAAACCCTGGATGAAGTGCATTTTTGTTGCAGGAGTTTGTGAGTTGAAAAGTGAAAAATATCATCTAGATATCTTTTAAACTTTTGCTTTACTGGCTGCGAAATTTTTGAATGACACTTGTATTTTTCTGTTTGTTCATGTGTCTGTTAATAAGTAAGTAAGTGAGTAAATAAGTAAATAAAAATCTTTTATTGCACAACGGTCAAACGCCATTGGAATGGCGCATAATAAAACATAGCAGAATTGCAAGTTAATACAATGTACAAAGAAAAAATGGTGTGGCATCAAGCTACAGCATATTTGCATACAATTATCTTACAAGCATCGTCAAATAATTTAAGCTTCGCAATACAAACGAACGCTTGTACAGGTTAAAATGACACTGTGGCAAGGCAAAAATATAATCAGAAGCACGAAGTTTTATGGTTAGAATTTGTTTTTCAGAGTTGATAACTGGTCTTCACAAGATCATGTATGTCCGTCTGTCTGTCCGTGCGTGTTAGTCTGTCTCTGATTGACGTCGCCAGTGCAGAGCAGACGGTCGTGTCTCACTCGGCGCTGATGGAACTCATCGATTTTGACAACACGTCCGACGACATCGAACGAGCTGAGAGATATCTGCTGGCTACTGCGCTCAGCACGCACCCCAACGAGGCTACGATCAAACACCTCCTTGTATGTCCACTTGTAATTGCTATAAACATAGATGGATACACCTAGGATTTTCAAAAAGAAATTTTTTAGATATTCAGGTTTTTTAGGTTTTTTAATAGATATTTTAAAAAAAATTTAGGTTTCCAGTTGTTTCTGGTTTAGTGTCCAGTGAACACTGTACACAAAATTACGACTCAGGAAAACATTATATACACCGGTTATAGGCCTACCCTCTTATAAGTATGAAGGAGGTAATTACATGATTGACGTCATAACTTAAAAATCACGATAAATATGAAATAGAACAAACAAAAAATCGTAAAAATCTTCAAAATAAAAACAAATGGACTGTTGAGGGTTTTTAGGTTTTTTAAAAACCTGTAAACCCTACATTTTTAGACCATTTTTCCAGCTCTGGCTATAAGCGACCATTATTGTCATACGCCATGTCTGTAGCTGGATGTTTGTCTGTGCTGTGACTGTCTGTCTGTTTTCTGTTTAGCAGTCTATTTGCCGTGCATAGGCTTACAGTACATTGGGTCTCAGAAACCGAACTCCTTACACGTTTTCAAATAACTCCAACAATCCTGACTCAATATCGATAAATTTTGTTACAGATAATCGTCATTTAGTTGGCACTTAACAATATGTGTTATTTTGTGAAAAAATGTTAAAAACACAGAGTAGCAGCAGCGGTTATTTTGTGGCACCTGTAGTATAGAGGCAACGTACATACGGTAATACTACAACAAAACAGGAAAAATCATACAAGACAATGTTAATTATTCAGCAGCACATTGACCCACAGTCAATGTGATGAGGGCAATATCACTTTTTTAACGATTTTTGCTGTTTTCGATGTGTTCGTTCTTAAATGTTGCCGTTAACAATGGCGAATAATGTTGTTTTGTACATTTCTGATGTTTAATGTTTTTTTCTTTTATGTCTGAAACTAACGGTTTAAAACCGACGCTTGTTTAATTGTTTAATTATCAAATTTGGTAGAAATTTGGCAGATTTCTGACATAAACAAGTTGGGACATTTTGGGCACACTCTGTGTTGTTCTTGCTGTTGGCTAGACGTTGTTCGAAAAGAACGTGGCGAACGAGAAGCTACGCGAGTCTATTGGTGAAGCTTTGGGAGCCGTTGTTAACACTTACCGACGTATGCAAGGACACGCCACACACCCTGTACTATAAGCTTACTACTACAGTAACTGATACTGCTATAGTATAGCCTAATAATAGTAGCAATTTTGTTTCATTTGACTGCCCGGATTAATGTTTATTTCTTTTTGCTTGCTATAACTAATTTTTGGGACACCTTTGCAATTTTCCAAGGGCTAAAATAATAATAGTAATAATAGTAACAAGATAGTCGAGCCTTGCTCAAGACTAAGTACTGTCCACGGGCAGGCCTGGGCAACATTTCTTGAATCTGCGGAGGATTGTGTTTGGATAAATTTTTTCTGGGAAAGATTATGTCCAGCGGAATTATGTCCATTTTGTACCAATCTAGAGAATTCTGTCTGAAAGGACTTTGCTTGAGGGAGGATTGTGTCTGGGGAGATATATCCATTTCCCGTCTGTCCGGACGAATTATTTAATCTAAATGCACATATAGGCCTACTGTGTAGCAATGTCGTATAAAATTCATTTTTTGTTTTATCTCGCAGTGGCGAAAAATCCGAAAATCCGGTCGTGTGACCTCGACATTTGAACTAAGATCTCAATATTTAAAGGCTTCTAAACGCGGCCGAGGGTTAATGACGTTACTAATGTTAAGAAATCCGAAATTTTGTTCGAATTCTAATGAATCAACAGATTTTAGTTGTACAGTAATTCTTAACAATTAATCGATAAGTCGTTAATTTTCGCATCGTTAATTCAGCTTCAACGGCGTGTCAGAGGTTAATAGTCTTTAGCCTTTCAACTCAGTCTGGCCATCCTCCAACGTAATACCCCGTTTACACAATCAAGCAAACATCGAGCCAGCTCGTCGAGCCAGCTTTAGCGTGTATAAGCTAAGGCGAATGTAAACAGGCACACCGCGCGACGCACAGTGCAGGACTAAACTGGAGTCTGAAACTAAGGTCAGCGCCACCACATGGTCCTTATGGCTGGGGAAAGGCGAAAGAAAGGCCCAGAGTCAAACTAGTGATTGGAAGCTCTTTACAATTTCGGAAGCGGCAGCTGATTCGCATGAGCTGATGACACCGCATCGCACTATGCGGCCGTCCGTTGCCCGCGTAAGCGAACAATTGGACCTGCTGTCTGCAGCCAGCAGACATACCACTGCCCCAATCAGCCACAATATAGGCTTCGCCCGATATAGCCCGTAAGCTACTACTCCAGTGACTTTATATATTCACGTTCACTTTTATAACTCATAATCTGTCGTCTGTTCAGATAATATCTCGGGTGGAGACGGCTCTGCTGTCGAAGCTGAGTCGGTGCGTCAACAGTTCGTCGGTAGATTGTCAGCTTGCAGTGGTTCGTAGTCTAGGCAATGCTCGTCTAGCGGGCACTGTCGACGCACTAGTCCAGCTGGCTGTCAGTTCTAAGCACGCCGCCGTCTCGGAGGCCGCTCTCTACGCTCTCCGACGATTTGATGCCGACACCATTCGCAACTCACCGCTGGTCAGTTACCTTCACCGAGTGAACTTAGTGAACAGCAGAGATTATGTTTTTCATCCGATGTGTGTGTGTGTGCGTGTGTGCGCAGCAGCATGACGTCATCAGCAGATTGTATAGGCCTATTGTAGATTATTACAAAGTTATAGTTTACACTGCGTCTCAAAAAAACATCTCCGACATTTCGGATTGTAACTTCAGGAAGGATTATCAGATTTTAATAATCTTTGACACGAATATTCTGGACACAGCTGGCCGTCAAACGATTCTTTAATTTTGCATTTCGACTATAACGTTTGTTTCGGCACTACCTGGAGAAAACGGAACATATAACGTTGCATCTTTTTATCTGGTAATCTTTTATTCATCGATAACGGTAGACAGTAAAAACAAGGAAAAATTACACAGTAGCGCAGTATTACTACTTTGTTTAAATAACACACAAATAACATATTTGCGGGGGTTCTTTAGAAAGGACATGTCAAACTATATCGTGTCTCAAAAAACATCCTCGACATTTTCGACTGTAACTTAAAAACCAATTTTCAGATTTTGATAATTTTTGGTACGAATATTCTGAACACAGCTTGCCATCAAATGATTATTCAGTTTCCCACTTCACCCAACGTTTGTTTCTGCACTACTTGGGGAAAACACAACCAGCGAAATATCACTTTTTTATCCAATGCGGTATGATTGCTTAATTAACATAACGCATAAAACACATTTTGTTTACATTTTTGACACTCTGGCTGACATTCCATCCAGTTATTCATTTTTTCAACTGCCTACAGTAAAACTGCTTGAAGTGTTGGCCCACTTTGCAAACACAGGCAAGAAGACGCTTTCCCCATTCATTGATAGGAGTATCGATAAAGTTCTGCTCCAGACCAATCCAGGCTGTAAGCTTACCAGTCATTTATTGACTTCACAAACATTTCTAAACGTTATCTAGTAGTTGCTGCATGACAGTTAAACCTTGCACAGACCAGCTGTGGGGCCCACGGATTAGGATAGATGGAATTTATGGACGTTATTTTTATTTATTTTAACACGTATTATGTTTGGTCTGCTTTCCTTGGGTAGTGCAAAAGCAGACGTTTGGTAAAGTGGAAACTAAAACGCTTATTTAATAGCCAGTTTTGTCAGCAATATTTCTGCCAAAAATTATTAAAATCTGCTAATCTTTCTTCACGTTACGATCGATAATGTCGGGGATGTTTTTCCAAGTTTTCTGCTTATTTCAGCACATATTTCGCTTGATCTGCTTTCTCTAGGTAGTGCAGAAGCATACATTGGGTGAAGTGAGAAACTGAACGGTCATTTGATGACAAGTTGAGTCAGGAATATTTGTATTAAAAAATATCACAATATCTAATTGGTTTTCAGTTTACAGTCAAAAATGTCGGGGATGCTTTTTTGAGACAGAGTGTCGTAAAGTGAGTGCTATTCTTGTGTAGACTCGCACGTTTGTTGCGATGTAGGTTTGCTAAAAATCGCACCCGTAACATATAGCTAAACTCAAGATACCTAATTTTTTAGAGTAGCATTGTCATGAGACGAAAACACAAAGCTGACGCGGTAGCTGAGCGTTTTTAGGTTAGCTATTTCTCATAGTCAGTAGTCATGTCGCGTAGTCAGCGTCTGGGATTTCGTTACTTTCTAAAAATCTCAAACATGTAAACTATCAGCCACGTTTTGTAGGTAATTGATTGACTTACTGGCTAATTAATAACAATGACTAATTAATTAATCGATTGACAGGTCCAGCAGACGATTCGTGAGATATTCCTACAACGTTATCGCGGGTACGACTCAGTCGTGCGTAGCCAGGCTCTGAATCTGCTCCTATCATCATCATTGTCATCGCTGTCTGCGCGGGATGTGGCTGATATAGCGGCTCAAAGCACTGATCGATGGAACTCCGACTTTTCGCTTTACATCCAGGCGCGACTCTTTGACGCCGCTCGCCGTAACCACACCATACGGTCTGCATTGCATAGCACGGGCGGGCCTAATTTTCCAAACTTCATAGGTCATTCCTAGGAAAAAGCCTAAAAAAAGTCTGGGCATATAGGTATGTCTTACGAGTGAAATGCGAACTACGAAATTTTCCTCATGGAAAAACTTAGGAGAAACTTGCGCAAAACCTAAAACTGCTCCTTAGATTACTTAGAAAATTTGGGGAAAAAATTCGGAAATACTTAGGAAATCGTGAATTTTTGAACCACAGAAAGAACGTAGGAAAATGTTACGAAAATTTTAGCACAAATTTGCATTTAGAAGTAAAGTTGGGAGATAAGCGGTTGTCTTTACTGTGCTCTCGGTTTTCTGTCTTTTTGCAACATAACGGGTGCATTAGTTTATGGTCAAATTTTTAACAGACTGAAGTGCAAATTTTTTGTTTACATTTAAGTAATGTTAAGTGTAGAAATTGAACGATTTCTTTCCAACAAATTTTTATTGTTCAGCTGTTTTTTTCGTTTCTTTCATATACTTTTGCGCATTTTTAGATGCACCAGTTAGCCTATTGCATAAGTATTTAGTTGTTTTTTACGACTACCGTACTATGATAAGTTTTATAGCTATAAGCTGTTTCTCGATTGCTGGCTTGATAGTATAATGGTAGGACGTTTGACTTATCGATCAAGAGGTCGTGCATTCGACTTCCGGTGTGGTCGCTATCAAGTGGTTACTACTTGGATGGGTGACTGTCTGCAGACAGGCAAAGCATCAAGGTATATAACCAACACCAATGGCCAACTCAGTCTCCCATTCCTAGTTCATTCATAGTTACATCGAATACAGGTATAGGCCTATATCTAGTTCAGACTGATCGTGATTAAGGTGAGGCGCGTTCGTCTGTGTCGGGTGGCAGTGGCTTATCCCATATGGAGGTGACGCTTCGTAGCTTTGCGACGGGTTTTCCAGAAAGAGTTATAGACCCCTGTGGCCTTCAAACCTTTGTATAATTATTTGTTGAGTTGTATTTGATTGTGTGTTATAGTGATTTTCTAGCGCCGTTGCTTCGTGACATCAAGTTTGCTAACTACGACGTTCTCGCGCCGAAAGGAAAATCACTTTCATTCACGTCTACTTTCGCTGGTATGTTCTAACTAAGTTTATTTGTAGGCAGTTTGGGGCAGTTTGGCGGCGGTGTTGCATGCTTGAAACAGAAACGCGTGCAAATTTATTCCTACTTTTGCTTTAGTTTTAGCTTACATGTATGCACGTATACGTTGTCGCGGTTATATCTACCAGTTGGAACCTAAAAATTCCTGCGCCACCAGTTGCAGTTTGCAGGTGAAAAGTAGCGACCGAGACGGCGGAAATAATTTTATACTTCGTGACATATGCCGTGCAATGTTACACGTGCAACAACTCATAAAACAGACTGACACTCCGATTAGCAAAATGCGAACTAAAGCGGCCTAAAAATATTGCACTATACGGTATAGGGCCTAACAGACTAGATGCCAACAGTTTTTTTCCAGTAAAACTTTGAATGCAAACCAAAAACTGCACCAATATTTTCTGTGGGGAAATTGAATAAAAACTCTGACGCAGGCTTTAGGGACGACAGCAAGGGGAATCAGAGCAATCAATGTCTTACGCTTTGTCGTGTATTTGATGCAGAGACGGCGGACGTGCGGTCGACATACCACATGTACGTGGAAAACAGTCGATCAGGGATAATGAAGAGGTCAGGCATGGACGTCGATATCTCTAGTGATGGGCAAACGCTGCCGATTTACAGCGTGAGTTCTGGTTCTTCGTACTCGATCTCACCTTGCTCACTATTTCAATTTTGCCCTTAAATTTACTTCGCAATTTTTTGACCACCCAAAATTTTGCAGTGGGGAGGACAGTTGCTCTTCCTTGTCTCACTGCCACGACAAATTTCAGAAACGGTTTCTTAGCTGTAAATTTTGCATTTGTGGACGAACATTTTTTTGACAAAAGGAAATTTTTTCCACAATTTTCCGACAGCCCATAATTAAAAGGGGGAGGGGGCAATTGCCCCTTTCTTGCTCCCTCTTTTTGCCCCGACGCGGCTAATGTGCAGTGCTCAAATTGTTGTCTGTTTGTCTCAGTTCAAACTGTTCGCGGCGGGTCTGGAAGGTCTTCTGAGTGAAGAAGCCAGCGACGAGGAAAAAGACGTGGAAGTGACGGCAGGGCTGGGATTAGATTTGATTGACGTCTCGCTTCGACCAATCACGTTTTTCGTTGGACAGGCCGGCTTAATGTCGGCCCTGTGGAACGCCCCCTCCGAGCTCACTCCGGCCCTACAGGTCTAGCTAGCTAACTCATTAATATGCATGTATGAATATTTATACACTGTAAGGGATAAAAACACGCAGATTTTTTTTCATCATAACTTGAAGAAAAGTAATCCAATTTTAGTAAATTTTAGTACGAATATTTCTGAAACAACTGGCCATCAAATGACTGTTTAGTTTCCCACCTTGCCCATTGTCTGTTTCTGCACTACCTGGGGAAAGAAAACAAACAAAATATTGCATTTCTAACCACTTTAGTATTATTGTTTAATCACAACAACACACAAAACACACATTTTGCTCATATTTTTATCGTTTTAAGTAATAGCTAATATAATTGTCCATTTTTAATTGCCTACAAAAATGTTTAAAATGTTGGCTCATGAACATGGGTTCGGCTCGAAGACATTTTCTCCATTCATTGATAGCAGCATCGATAACGTTCTGCTCCAGACCAATCCAGACTTCAAAAGTCGCTTCTCAATATTCTTAAATGTCAGGCCTATTTGACAGATGTGCTGCTGCACAACGGCTGTTGGCGGCCACATATCCGAAAAGATGAAATTTTAGAAAGCTTTTTGTTGATTTTAATGCATATTTTGTCTGTTCTGTTTTCCCAGGTAGTGCAAAAGCAGACGTTGGGTGAGATGGGAGACTGAACGGTAATTTAATGGCCAGTTGTGTCAGGAATAAATGTACCAAGAATTATTAAAATTGGATAACCCTTCTTCAAGTTATGGTTAAAAATTTGTTGTGTTTTTATGCCTCACAGTCATAGCAACGACACCCGTACCTCCGCTGATGTTGCATGGGACATTGCCGTCGACCGCTGCAGTTGGAGGGCGCTACGACCCCAGCTGGTCAAGCGTGACTGATAATGATGATGATGTGTATACATGAATATTTATATACATGTCTGCGGACAAGTAAACCATCTCGGTATATAGGGCCTAATCAGCACCGTGGCCAACTCAGCCTTTCATCCATCTGGGATAGGTAAATTCAGTACCGGTATGTCTGACTAGGGTTAAGGCAAGGTGCGTTCGTTCACCTATGTCGTGGGGCAGGTAACATTGCGTGATCTTATATGGCAGATATATGGCAAATATCTCATATGGCAAGAACTAGAACAAATATGTCAACCTAGTGCTGACATACATGTAGTGCGGTCGTCCGTTACAACTGTGCAATGTTAGGCCTAATTTTTCAAGTACTGACCTTTTCAGGTTTTTGCAATGAAAATTGGCACACCAGTGACAAGTTACTCCTGCCCTTTAATATGTGCAACGTCACACAGTCGAGGAATGGAATTTGCACAAATCGTAAACTTGGGCCTGCCTTTTTGCTACGGAAGCAATGACAGTATTTTTCCACTATCTTGCTTTGTGGACATGATAACTCATGATTAAATCGCTGCACTTAATAAATTTTGTGTAGACATTTTGTTAAACAACCTATATGCCTTTATTGAATTTCAAGGTAAGGGATTATAGGCCAAAGTCACAGAATGACCGGACTTTCAGATTTTTAGCCATTGCAAGATAAAGCCAAAACGTTTGTTAGCATTATTACAGAAAAAGTTAATCCTATCGACGGATGGATTGCCTGAAATTTTCACGGAAGGTTAAGTTGGCAAAATTTTCCAAACATAATCCCCCTGGACAAAATCCCACAGATCCCATTTTTTGGATCAGGGTAAAACGGATAAAATCTTTCTCCCGTGACATATATTTCCCTGGACGAAAACAAGAAAACACTGATTAATTAATTGATTGATTAATTGATTGATTGATTTTAGCCGATGGTACCCGTTCGTACTTAATTAACGGTCGAGCTGTTGTCATGGTTGTCGTCCGTCCGTTCTTCTGTCCGTCACAGATGTATTATGGCTGCGAGATAGGGCCTAGGTTGATATAAAGGAAGTCGCATATTGGCTATCAAATGACATGAAAATCATCGACCTTGAAAGACCCTGAATGTCACTGACAACCAATACGGTCGGCTATTATAGCGACACCTGAGTTTCTTGTTTTGTGCTGGTAGGCGAACGTGTTGCTACAAGACGACAGTGTTCGGGTACACCTGAGTAACGGACTGATAGCTGAATTGGATGTGATGGGCGTACTGTCACTGGACCTACAGGGACTGCTGTCTGTCTCGCTGTGGAACAAGAACGCACACTCACTCATTAAAAACAGGTGTATATACTATCGTGCTGAGCTTTGATTTTTAGTATTTTCTGCTATTTTACTTTCTGATGAGTTTTGCACGCTATTTATTTCTTCAAACGTTATTATTTTTGCTTACGCTATGTGGACAGTCACTATTTAGGCCTATTGACAGAAATACTAATATCGTTAAAGCTATAGCCGCCTGCATAAACAGCATTGTGAAGTTATTAGCTGTAAGACGTAACTAAATACAGTGTTTTTCGCTGTTTTCTGTTTGTCTGTCTGTCTGTCTGTTTCTGTTCCTCAAGCTAATCCTGGCTGGGTGCCTGACACTGCCTGTACATGGCCCACTTAAGCCAGCGACACACGACCCGGGTACCGGGCCGGGCAACCTGGCCGGGAGACAGCCGTCGCCAGCAAAGAAGTTTTAATAATTATTTTGTATTTGCCATATATGTAACGCAGTGACGCATAAGTCACCTAAAAGTCCAATGTGCGTTTCTATTTCTTTCTTGGCTATCTTCTTTATTGCAATATTTTTTGTAGTCTGCGATTTTCATATCCCAGAAACAAATGTGTGATTGATACAATTCTGTCAACTTTTTACACGTTCTCGATCTTCCCAGAAAGCGGCTTTAGTAGTACGTACGAAGTACGGGTACTCAGAATAGGAGGACAACATAATTTTTAGACGACATGTAATTAAAAATTTAGGCCTACAAACAAATCAAATTTCCCTCGAAAACGCACTGTTTAACTTCATAAGTATGTAAATCAAAATAAAATTCTACGCTGAGCGGTGCCCGAGCATCCGGGTCTAGCGACACAGGAGCCGACTGCCCGGCTGTCGGCCACAAAAAGCATTGCAATGCAATGCTTTTCTCTGTCTCGTCGGGTGTCAGCGACACACGAGCAGGATGCTCGGGCCGGAAGTCCTGGCCGAGTCAAAGCGGCTCGTGTGTCCCTGGCTTTAGCCGACCCACTAGGTATCAATGTGTCAGCGGCGTCATCGGTCAAACAGTTAGGCCTAGGCGAAGCAGGAAGTTGTGTTTCCACCAGAAATGATCATGAACGCTCAAACTTTTAATTTTGCCAGTGAATTTCCCGATAATTGGTTTCTAGCCCCAAATGGGCGAAAATTTTCTGACAACATGAACATTTTACGACAATTTTCCTAAAACCCAAAATTTGGGAGAAAAGAGGGAGAGGAATTGGCATGACGGCACTGAAGTGTGTGGTCGTCTGTAAACTATCATGCGTACAGCGGTGCAATACAAATCAGCGGTGGACTGTCGCTGGTGACGGAAACGTTTCATGCAACAGTTGCGTTCAACTTAACGTCACAGTCTTTCATTGACTTTACTACAGACGTCGACTTCTACGAAGATATTGTCATGTGTCTGCGCATGAACAGACCCGACTTCAGCATCAGGTTAGAAACCAATTTACACCAATTATAGCCTACTACCGCAGTTCGATTAATTTGAATATATTTTTTTTCAAACACGGAGTGTCCAGTAAAAAGTAGGCTGCCTGCATCAAATAGTCCTACTGCTTTGTGGGGTCTAAATTCCTTCTCCGATATGGACTGCAATGAATTTGCAACAGAGTGATCATTGGTAACTGACGCCTTGGCTTTTAGTCACCTGTAATGTGCTCTGTGTAATGAGTTTTTTACGTGCGAGAGCTAGCATAGCTGGCTGTAACGCGTATTAGCTACGGTAATTCTACCTATCTGTCTGTCCTGGTCTCACGTTCCGGTACCGTTCCAAGACCAGGTGTGATAGAGACTTCGGGTTTCCACTGTATGATAGGTTAGAGTCTCTATAGTATCTTGTGACAAAATTTCATGCTGCTAAATGACGGGGGTCCCTATGAACGAGGGGGAGGAAGAAGGGCACCACCCCTAAAAGACGTTATTTTACCGCTATTGGCTTGTTTAGTGTCGAAATGGTTGCAGATAGGCACAGACATGCTGCTTATTAACACGCACTGGCAACGATCTTCTTAGTGGTGTTAACATCGATGACCTTGAGTGACCTTGAACCGCCAAAATAGGGGGGTTTAGTGAATTTTTCGTCATTTCGGACTTTGACACACATTTCAGCAGTGAATTGCGTCGAAACAGCTAGAGATTGACCAAAACAACCTGCGTATGAATGTAGATTTTAGCAGTTTTCGTCCCGACTCCTTACGTTCAATGAGGCCTGCGCACGAGGGATACCCCTCTCCCTTCAAAAAGTGGTTATTTTTCCGATATTGGCTTGTCTACCGTGAAAACGCTTGTAGATAGGCACAGACATGCTGCTGATCATAACAAACACTGATGAAGTGTCTTTTAGTCGCATCAACATAGATGACCTCAAATGACCTTGAACCCCAACAATAAGGGTTTTTAGTGATTCTTTGCGATTTCTGCCTGCAGAAGCGTGAACTGCGACAAAATGGATGACATAGACCAAGACAACCTGCGAACCTGCTATAGGCTCTGGCGTGTCTCATGAGCATTAGCTCAGATTTCTTGTTGGTATTTGCATGACATGCACTTGGTTATGTCACCGTGACTGTGCAGGATTGCGTATCTGAATCTGCTACTTTGACTAGGTGGAGATATTAAACAGCCCGTCTTTAAGGCGCATACAGAGCGACGTAACTGAACTAAACTGAACTGACCAATGGGCGATAGTCTCGAAGACCACTGGCTTTGGCTTTTAAAATGGTGGGTTCGAACCCATGTACGTGGAATTTGTTTCATTGCAGGACTGAAGTGACGCGGTCAGAACGCTGTCGCGGGTTCAGCAAAGCTTATGTGTCGCGAGTGTCAAGGACGTCCAAGGTCAACGCCATGTCGTACCCGCTGCCTAGACGTAACGACGAAAACTGCCGCAAACTCGTCACCAACAGCAACTGATATCACTCTGATCAACATCTACACTGTGTCCCAAAAAACATTTCTGACATTTTCAACTGTATCATGAAAACCAATTATCAAATTTTAATAATTTTTGGCACAAATATTCCTGACACAACTTGCCATCAAGTGACCGTTCAGTTTCCCACCTCAACCAATGTATGCTTCTGCACTACCTAGGGAAAGCATATCAAGCGAAATATGCATTAAAATAAACAGAAAACCTGAAAAAAAACATCCCCAACATTATTGATCGTACCTTGAATAAAGATTAGCAGATTTTAATAATAATTGGCAGAAATGTTTTTGACACAACTGGCTATGAAATAAGTGTTTTAGTTTTTACCTTACCCAACGTCTGCTTTTGCACTTCCTGGGGAAAGCAGACCAGGCATAATACGTGTTAAAATAAATGGAAAA
>Ga0209367_1004778_pt1 | contig 18796 bp, 11 predicted proteins | sample WorMetLIZISLAND2_FD_187412 | JGI IMG/M metagenome (GOLD analysis project Ga0209367, IMG submission 187412) | Marine gutless worms symbiont microbial communities from Max Planck institute for Marine Microbiology, Germany - Olavius geniculatus... ... | reverse complement strand
CGTTTAACAGTTTTAAGATCGCCCGCTGCGGCTCTAAGTGCTTTATCGATAATGAAAGGTGACAGCTTTGAAACTGGGTGAGCCTCATCTGTTCCTTGAAGAATGAACCAGCGCACATGGCCACTGGATTGAAGATCTTGTTGATCTGTTAAATTCTGTCGACATGAGTTATTAGAAGAGGAAGCCATGGTGGCAAAATAAAATTTGGTGCCCTTGTATATAACTATATAACTAAATTTATTCAAAATTATAACTTACCTCTTCCTATCTTTTTTGGATGTCTTATTGATGATATTTTCTTCACATGGAAACATTCAGGAGCAGATCTACTTATATTATACAACAATCTTAACAATTTTCACAATACCATAAAATTTGAATTAAATTATTCCTTAGAAAAAATTAACTTCTTAGACGTTACAGTTTATATCAAAAATAATGTACTTCATACAACTCTTCTTATAAAACCTACAGACAGAAAAGAATTTTTACATTATAATAGTTGTCACCCTTTACATTGTAAACATGCTATACCATATTCACAAGGCATTAGGTACAGAAGAATAATTGATGAAGATGTAGAATTATATCATCATTTACATATATTAGAAAATAAATTACTAAAAAGACAATATCCATCTTTTATAGTCAAACAACAGATAGATAAAATTAAAACTATTGACAGACAAGACACCCTGAAATATAAAACTTCCATAGAGAAAAAACAAGATTTTATTACTTTTACCAACAAAAAATCATTTTTACCACTTATTCTTACTTACAATTACAAATTCAATATACAACAAAGTCTTCTAAAGAAACTTAAAGAATTATGAAAAGCAAATATATTACAGTCAGAAGAACTACGTACTACCTTTTTAGATCTTTTTCATAAATAATATATAAAAAAAGAAGCACTATAGCTAATAAATTAATCAATGTAAAGGGTAACTCAAAAAATAGTAATAAATTAGATTCTATAGACATACAGAATATTGAAATACTAACTGAACTTCTTCAGACTAACTCCATAACCTAAAAATAGCAGTCACATTTTAACATATAAGTTTCCATATGAAGTATTTAATTATAATACTTATATCAACCCTAACTTTATAATTATGGTTAGGGTTAGTAGTGACCCAGCAATCCAGTGATCCGTGTAAGTGACAGCAGCACCCTCTGGTCTGCCCAACGGAGATGATCTGGCAGGCCATATTTGAGATGGTCCCGACGTCACTACGACTAGTCCAGTATTATAATTATCACAACTTAATAATAACTATTAATAACAATAATTATTAGTTTCACTCGGTTCATTTAACTTCTATCTCTTAACCTTATACATTAAGAGTCATAATTAAACTACCACATCAGAACCTTCTTATATTATTTATTACAGACTTCAAAACGAACGATACTCACACGTTGAAATTGCAATGGCGGCATTGAAAGGTGAAGATGAATTGTTGCGTAAATATGGGTAAGCAGGATCCAGATAGTTATTGTGTTATTTTGTATCTTTGTATATTCATAAATGTCATAGAAATGTATAAAATATAAATAAGTAACAAAACACTGCATGCACTCATGTCTGTGACAAGTGTCTGTGTCTGTTGTTGTAGAATTAGTGCCGGACTTCGACACGTTATATACCACTACAGCACCTGTCGTCATGACGTGTACAAGAGACTATACCAGATCATGTGGTTCGGGGGGAAGGTGGGAAAAGCAGCAGCAGATGCAGCCAGTCGTCCTTCACCGACCTACGTCTTCCTGCCGAACCTGGTGGCCGAGGTCCGTCAGCGCTTCCCCGTGGGCGACGTCGGCACACATGACCACCAGTACCAGGCCGGTTCACCTGGAGTCCACGTCTTCACTTGGGAGGAGATAAAAGATGTCAGCTGGCCGTCGCCGCCTAAACATTGCAACTTGTGCAGCTGTGCTAGGCCTAAGCCGTAGCCTACTGACTCTGGAAAGATCCTGGAGATGAATGTGAATTTTGCTCGCTAGACATGCTGAGCACACCATGAATTTCTAACCGAATTCCAACAGATGAGCAAATTTCTACAAAGCAGATTACGGGAGCTCAAAGTTTCAATTTTCCTCTCAAATTTTCGCCCAAATTGGCATTTAACAATTTAAGGTTTTACACTTTTGCATTTGCAGTAATGTTTTTAGAGAAGATTTTCTGACATTTTCTGACAGCCAAAAATTTCGGGTGCTGCTGCCTTCTTCCCCTTTCGGCCATGATGCCACTGGTAAGATATAGCAAAAACCGGGAATATGTTCAATATTTTGAAAACATTTTTATTTCATTTCATTACTTGCACATTACATTAGCTATTACCATACAATCTATCTGTTGGTCTGTCTGTCTGGTACACTCTGTGACACACTAAATTCCAGGACTTTATCTCTGATGTGGTGTTGGCCTTTGATTTAGTTCGCGCTGTAGGAGTATAGTGCAGCTTAATATTCAGCCTGTTTTTTATTCGTCTGATCAGGTGCTGGAGCTTCATCATGGGCAGATACAATAGAAAATCTACGCATGGCAATTATATTATGGCATGGAGAAACTCCAGGAAGCCATGAAAAAGGTACAAGAAGATGGAATGTCGAAACAAAAAACTGAGACAATCTATGGCATTCCTAGAAAGACATTAACATGACACATGGAAGGACGGGTTAACAAACCCGACAGTTTGGGGCAATTTGACAAAGTATTCTCAAAGGAAGCAGAGCAGGTGCTGGTAAACCACGCGTAAAATTGCAGCAAATGTTTTTCGGGCTCAACACAATTGTAACTGTGGATGTCATTTATGCAATAAGAATGATAATGATTATGATGATAAATAGTGCCTGCCCAGAATGACTCATTCGTACATACACCTATGTTGTTTGTTATATTTAGACTGGAAGCATATGATCGCAACCAGAACTTTTGAAACGTGTCTGTGGAGGAGAGTGATGTCACTGAGGTGCTTGATTTCAATTGGCCCACTAGTTTGCAGTATGCCTCACTTCAGCTGTCCAATCATGGTTTGCTTTCGGCATTGACAACTGACAGTGTTATGGTTTATTTTTGCTCGCGCCAAGCTAGTGATGGAGCAGCTGAAAATAGCAGTTAGGCATTAATAAAGGGTCAGCTTCTGTTGGACGCGCATCGTGTGGAAGCATGCAGCATTGCAGCTTTGAATACAGACATTTAACTGACTGGAATGGTTGGAGCTGGAATGAAGAAAAAGGTTAGTTTCATGTTTAACAATACACAAGCTATATTTTAAATGCAAACAGATGCTATTTTCATTCATATTGCAACACTTTGACACAAAGTGATGAATATTTTTCATGCACTTGTAATAGTTGTGCCTGTTCATCTGTCTGTCTTGTTAATGAGATAGGGCAAAGGTCAAGGTTACACCTAAACTATACTGGAGACTTTCCATGCCGGTGTGGCGGAAAATTCATCACACCAGAAAATACTTACCACATGCAGCAGTACGGGTTAGGCTTAAGATTAGGGTTAGGATTAGGGCTAGGGTTAGGATTAGGGTTTGGGTTAGTTACATCGTGAGAATATGGCGGTGGGAAGAATTTTCCAGGTGCGACAAATTTTCCACGACACCGGCGTGGGCATACAGTACTGCTAAATGTGGCAGTAGTGAAGTAATGAGATCAGCTATGCATATTATAATATGGGAGCATATAGTAAACTCGTCACACTCTGGGGCTTGTTTTCTGACCCAGTTTGCAACCACTGTTTAAAATGTTTGCTGAGATGGAATTTTGTGGTGCATTTATGCTACACTACTTGTTGTGTAGGGTGAAGTGTGCTAAACCGAAACAGTACACAGAGCGAAACAGTACACTGAACAGGTTAACATTTTAGAATCGTATGGACGAATGCATTCAACTACGCTTTTTTCGCGTGTGCCTTGAATCCTTACTTATTTATCTTCCAATATTGACCCTTGGCATAACTCGTTGACCTAAGTTGTCAACAGAAATAGAAACCAAAAGTTTGTTTGTGTTTCGTTAGCTTCAGTTTTGGCGCCGCACTGTGTGTTGCTGGTTTCTGTTAATAGGACTGCTGTACTCAAACGGTATGTTGTTCACGACTGATGTTGACTGTATGCTCTAGCACGTCACTACTTGTGCAGATTTCAAGATTTGTTGTAAATGTCATAAAGCATAACATTACCAAAGTCGCATTTTGTTGCGACAGGTGACATTTAGGGAGAGCGAAACAGCATGGAGACACTGAGCGAAACACTGGTTTTAAATCGAAACACTCTTTACATTGACCGAAACATGTTTCAAGACTCTGTGAAATATGTCCTGATTTTCCATTTTACTGCTGGGTATATAGGCCGTAGCCTCCCTCCTCATCAGTGACTAGCTGTTAGTCTGGTACATTTAGGCTTAATGGCAAAATGATGCTTTTGTTAAACGCCCATTAACATTGTATTTTTGCATTTTGTAGCAATGAAACCACGCAAGTGCAAACGTAGAAAAATACAATGAAAGCTATCATCAGGTCCACCAACCAAACAGAATTGTAGTGGGAGAAAAGCAACCAGCCGCAGAACTCACAAAGGTGAGCATTTGAATGAGTGGAGTGAAGACAACATGGAAAATGCAATCCATGAATGGAAAAGTTATAAAAAGTTGAGTGTTCGAAAAATGGCCAAAAAAATGGAACATTTCTTACTCAACATTTTTCAAGCGAACAAAAAAAACCAAATTACCGCAAAACATCTTTCTGGGCGGAATACAGTGATACCAAATGCAAGTGTAGATGAACTAGCACGTATTATTAAAACACTGAGTCAGCGTGGATTTCCGCTATCAAAATCGAACATACAGAGAATCGCATTTGAATTTGTGACAAAAAATGGGATGACAGGATTGGCAAAGGTGGTTCGGCTGGTTACGTTTGGTTTAAAGGATTTATGTCTCGCCACCAAGAATTGCGTGTACGCAAAGCAGAAAGCCTGTCTGCAGCACGTGCATCAGGCGCGAATGAAAGTGTGGTCATGAACTGGTTCTCGCAGTACAAAGAACTGGTCCAACAGCTGGGGATTACAGATCCTAGTGGTGATTGGAACTGTGATAAATCTGGTCTTCAGTGCCAGTTTGATCAAAGACATGCTGTTGGTGAGGTGGGCAAGCCATGCTATCGCATAACACCTAGCGAGAAAGGTGAGACAACAACGGTTCTAGCAGCATTTAATCCTGCAGGTGAGTTTGCTCCACCTTTCATCATATTCAAAGGAAAACGAGTTTGAAGTGAGTGGTGCACAGGATCACCTCCAAATACAGTGCTAAAGTGCTCTGACGATGGATGGATCACCACAGATTTGTTAGTTTGCTGGGCAGAGCACTTCTTGAAATTTATACCTGATGACAGCCTCTTCCATCGTTCGCAAGCGAGACTCGGACTGTTCGGTCATGTTGCCAGACTCACAGAGGACGTTCCAGCAAACCAGATCCTTCGGACTTGCTGTGAAGCACAAGACGGTGCCCGACCATCTCCTGATTGGAAACACGCTCGTGGTCGACCTCCTATCACTTGGATCCATCAGATCTGCCGAGACATGGGAATATCAGTGACCGACGCTCTACAGCTGGCAGAAGATCGCTCGTTCTGGCGACAAATCGCAACGGCGAAATGCTACGGCTGAACGCTTCGCGTCGATGATGATGATGACAGACAAGCACAAGTGTTGATACTAGATGGCCATGTCACTCAAACCTACCTACAACCTGAAGTTTCTAGAACTGATGAAATCAAGAAATTTTGAAGTTTTCTGCTTTCCTCCACACACCACCCATATACTGCAGGGTGCTGACAAGTCTTTTTTCAGGAGCCTTAAGAGCCAATGAAACCAACATAGAAAAATCTTCATCAAAAAGTCTGGAGGTGGCCCAAGGACAAGTTTTTCGAAGTTTTTACTCCAGCATGGATAAACTCAGCGAAAAGTGAAACAGCCATTTCAGGCTTCAGAAGTACTCGGACTTAGCCAATCTCTCCAGAGTTGATCCCCAAAGACGTCTTCTCACCAAGTTTGACTACCGACAGATCACTACCAAGAGCTATGGATGAGACAGCACCAGTTAAGTCAGTGAACAGTAGAAAGCCATTGGCTGATTTGTCGTTCTGGAATTTGTGCCCACTGCTGAAACAAGAGAGAAAAAGCACAAAGCGCCGTTCTACCACTGCTTTTCATTTAACAAGCAAATTGTATATGCAATGTTTCAAGAAAAACGCTGAGAAAAAAAAGCAGAAAGTACTTCATCAGGAAGTAGTAGCATCTGGTGCAAAGCCTCTTACACATACTATTAGCCTAGTCACTTATGCTTAAATATATCAACTGCAACTTAACATAATTTGTGTGGCAGCGTTTTGCAGCACCACACAACAGTTTGCGGAATCATAATTGCAGTATGTTGTTACCACAGACAGTAAAGTAATCATCAACATAGAAGCCAAATTCATGAATCTTTCATATCTCCCAGCCAGGAAATCGATCACATTTACTCTATAACGCCTGGGGTCCCACATGGGGCTCAGTCATGTGAGCACATACTGGCTATGCTAGTCAACTAACTATAGATTTTCAAAAATTTGAGATGATGAAGCATATATATACAATGCGGGACCAAAGAATTTGTTTGTTTGCTAGCAGTTCTTTGCTCAGAATTCGGCCCACATGCATAAATTGACAATGTTTATTTCTTGTGCACATGTTAATGCTAGCCAGTCCGTAAAGGAATGATTGTTTTTTGTTACTGCACATCTCGACTCACAATGTGTCATGTGTCACTGTAAACTGCACTGCTTTTTTACATTAGCCTGTTACATTGGTTTGTGACTAACAGATTGACTATGAAAGGTATATTTAAAATTTCAGGAGTGACTGTATCTGTCAAAATACAAATTACAATGCACAGTAAGGAGTAGAACTCTAGCGCATATAAAATATTTTACTCAGCACATAGCTAGAATATTTGTTAGTGTTGATTTAACATGGAAAAAATTACAACTTTAATTTTTGTAATCAAGAAATCCTAGTATTGAGACACTGCCAGACCAGGAGTAGAGTTTAGTGTAAATGGCCAGGATCCAGGAACTTGGAATCCCGGGATTGCAATCCTTAAATATGGGGCAAATTGTGAGAGCCTATGTATTAGTGTCAGTTGTTGCGTGAGAAAAATTTAAAATTTTGCATATCATGAAATGTTCGACAACTGTAAATGAAGTCTGTTGTTTACAGCCAGTCAGAAGTCACAAGATACAGCAGAAGAAACAGATATTGAAAGCACACTATACGGATCAGAAGCTACTGGCATGAGAGAGGCTGAGAGGGTACTGCATTATGCCTTTAAAGACATTTTTACAAACATCCAAAACAACACACGAGCCGTTTCAGTCTCCCTGAAAACAAACAACATGCTCCTGTGCTTTTTATCATGTTTTCCTGCAGACCTGCAGCACATTCATAGTTGTTGGCTAATTATTTGCATGATGCAAAATTCGTACATCTCACGCTCAATGTGCAGTCATGAAAAACACAGCAAACAATGTTCATAGCTATGTGGATCGACTAAGAAGAGTGATGACAGTCAACATAGCAACTTTCATGAACTGTTAACGGAGTGGAGTACACAGCGAAATTTTTATTAGAGCTGTCAAATTAATGCATTAATCCGCATTAATGCATTAAAAAAATTAACGCGTGTTAAAATAATTAACGCACATACGTAAATTCAAATCTTAGCAAAGTCCAAGGTCTAACCCAACATTATTGGGTCCTTTTAGTAACATGAGTTTAACCGAGAAAAATCTGAAAACAAACTGTTGGAATTTTTAAACAGCTGCATTGTTATGATGTGACTATGACTTCAATAACTTAGTTGCTCACTGTACGTGAACTGGCCGCATTAATTCACAGAAATGTCATATTAGAGAAGCTCTGCATATCCTGCAATAACTGTGCACAGATGGGTTCCAAAAGTTAAAGTGATGCTGGAGCGTGTGTCTCTGTGAAGTGGACCCATCCGGCTGTCATGGTGCTTATCGATTCGTACAAACGCCTAGAGCCAAAAATGACTTCAGTGAAGTCGAAAAAAAAGTCCGCGGGAGCCCAGGGTTGGGAAAATACAGGGCATCAAGGTTCAAAGGGTTAATGGCTTGCTTGATGACATTAATCACCCATCTGAGAACAATGATTCCATGGGTGTTGATCGTCATGTCTTGTGATGCTATTGCATCTTCTAGTGACAGCATTCCTCAAAGGGACAAAATTGCTGAGTTGCATAAAGTACTGGATCACATTTCACCTATGCCTAAAACCAAGGAAGTTAGGAAAAGAAAGAGTAGCAGAACATGCGGAAGTCTTGACCAGTTCTCCCTTTAAGAGGAGGCTTTTGGAAAAAAAGTTCTAAAAAGGTTTCTGCAGATTCACTAACCAAGTCCTCAGTTAGTGCTAAAAAGTCAACAAGCAGCAAAGCAGTAAATCCCACAGAGAACCAACTAAAGGTAAAAGCATGCAAGGAGCGTGCAGCAAAAAAGAAAACAGATAGGACTGCAGCAAAACACAGCAAGGGAAAGGTCAAGTGTAGACGGGACAAAAGCCGAAAACCCAGTCACTTTCCTCCCCCAGTGTCTGCAGAAAAGAAAACTGTAGGTTTACCATGTTCAGTTTGTGGTATTCTTGAAAACAGTAAAGAAGACATAGAATTTGCACAAGATTGGATCCAGTGTGCAATGTGCGATGGTTGGTGTCACGAAATGTGTGGTGAAGTTGGGGGAACCTTTGATGATGACTTTTTTACATGCAGTCAGTGTGTTGCAAAGCTATAAATTAATTAATATTGACAGGCATTTACCTTAGTGTAATAGACTGTAGAGGAGGAAATGGTGCATTTTAAATTTTTTTTGACTGTTCTGTGCTGGACTTGTGCAGCTGTGTCATGAAATGTGTGCTGAAGTTGGAGGAACCTTCAATGATGACTTTTACATGCAGCCAGTGTGTTGCAAAGCTGTTAACTGATTGATATTAACAGGCATTAAATTTTGCCTTTGTGTAATATTCAAATTCATATAGAGAAGGGAACAGTGCATTTTTTTATTTCTTTGCTTATTTTTGGTGGACATGTGTAGGGGAGGCCGGTCCACAGTGCACACTGGTCCACAGTGCTCACAGCTGCCAGAAAAATAGCGGCGATGCTATAAATAGCATATGACGTCATAGCCTTGTAGCCATCCCAGCAGCGCCATTTTTGTTTTGGATTTGATAGTGTAATAGTAGTGTTTTTGTCAAAGTTTTGTTTTTTTCAGCCATCAAAAGTATTTTTATATTTTTAGTGTGTCAGGAAACTAAGTATGTGGCGATGCATTCGTTTTTCTTTCCATTGTGTATGAATTAAGCAGTGTTTTCTGAATCAGTTGTCTATTATTTGATTACATTTCCGAGTCTTGACACAGATTGTTTTTTTCAAAGTAGGTCATTATAGTTGTCGGTAGGTCATGGTCCACAGTGCCCACTAGCCATCGGTCCACAGTGAACACAGTGGGCACTGTGGACCACTGTCTTTATGCATAGACCTATGAACTTTTGCTACGCTGCCAATACATAATTCGATTTTCGGCATAGTCTGCCTGTCTGTTATATTCTGTTTTGTGGCCAAACTTCGAGGGCTAACTGTTCATGATGTGGTCAACCATTTCACCGTTACATGATTAGGCCCTACTGTGCTGTATTCTTGAATAGGAACAGCTGGATGGCTAGAAACCGGAAAAGAAAGAATGATCGAGTTACTGTTCCCACAGACCGCATAAAAGCAGCCATTCTAGAGATAGTGGATAAACAACGTCCAGTAAAAACGGTCGCAACAGAGTTTGGCATTGAACGTACTACACTTCAGTGCTACTTGAAAAAGTACATTGTCACTGATAGGAAGAACGAGGTGAGATTGGAGCCGAAGTATAATGCCCGACTTTTTTAGATATTTAACGATCAGGAGGAGACCATGCTTGCAGATTATTTTGTTACAGCTGCCAAACACAACTACGGTCATTCACCACCAATGGCGAGACACCTAGCATACGAATTTGCTGTCGCCAATGGAAAAGTCGTTCCACATTCGTGGTTGCGAGACTGCACAGCAGGCGAGGAATGGTTGACAGGATTTATGAAAAGACATCAGGATCTTTCAGTCCGCAGTCCAGAAGCTACCTCTTTGGGGCGCAGTACCACATGCAATCGGCATAACATTGACAAGTTCTTTACGAATCTGGACACAGTCTATGGTCGTCATCAGTTTGGGCCCGAAGACATTTACAACTGTGATGAGACAGGATTGACAACAGTGCAGAGGCCGACAAAAGTCATTGCACGAAAAGGCACGAAACAGGTGGGAGCAGTGACGTCTCAAGAACGAGGACAGCTCGTTACTGCATGTTGAACCATCAATGCTACTGGTAACAGCATTCCACCATTCCTTGTGTTTCCCCGTGTTCACTTTAAACAGCACATGTTAATTGGTGCTCCTCCGGGGACAGCCGGCTCCGCCGATCCAAGTGGCTGGTTGACGACAGACACATTTGTTTTGTACCTGCTGCATTTCATTCACCATTCCAAATCCAGCTTCAATCACCCGGTGGTGCTTCTGTTTGACAATCATGAAAGTCACATGAGCATTGAAGCACTGAATCTGTGCAAAGACAATGGCATTACGCTGTTGATTTCCCCCGCATTGCAGTCATCATTTGCAGCCGCTGGATGTGGCTGTATACGGTCCACTTAAGCAGTATTACAGCAATGCTTGCACATCGTGGTTGCACAGTCATGCTGGAACTCCAATATCGGTGATGAACATTGCTGAGTGCTTGGGAACAGCATATCCCTTGGCCTTCACGCCTGTCAACATCATATCCGGATTCAAGTCCACCGGAATTTGGCCATTCAACCGGAATGCTTTCTCCGAAGCTGACTTCACTCCCGCCAGTGTGACCGATCGTCCGTATAGTGAACCAGACAAGCTGGCGACATCCACAAGTGACACTGGCGTGACATCGACACCTGCGAATGCTGATCAACCACAGGGCAGGTCATCGCTGACAACTGCCGCTGCCTCGTCGGTGATTGAAGACGTCATTGTTTCCGGGTCGTCAGAGGCGGTAACCGAACAAGCTGCTTCTTCTGCTGGTGAAGGTGGGGCTGAAGCTGATTTTTGTGTGACAGGTGTACTGTTGACTACTGGCACTGAAGCTACAGAGCAGCTGTCTGCAGCAGAACCTGACCAACAGTCATTGCTGTGTGAACCACCGTCAGCTGAACACCAACCGTCTACTTCATCTTCACCTAAGACCATCGTCACCCCTGAATCAGTGCGTCCACATCCAAAAGCTGGCTGTCGGAAACGTGCGTCTACTGGTTTTCGGAGACGTGGTGAGAGCAAAATTCTGACGGATACTCCTGTCAAACGACAACTGGAAATCGAGGCAGAAGAACACGCATCCAAGAGAAAGAAGACGACTAAAGCCAGAAAACAGTTGCAGTTGTCCAAGTGTGAAAGAAAGAAAACTCCGCCAAGAAAGATTCAGCAGTCCAAACCTCGTAAGCTGGCCAAGCGTAAAGATGACAGCCAGTGCAATATTTGTCAAGTTACGTACGGAGATCCACTTGACAACAAATAAGTGAAGACTGGTACAGATGTCGTCAGTGCAGTAACTGGTTTCATGACAGCTGTGCACAAGCCAACGGCATTCTGGACATTGGTGACAAATTTACATGGAGCACCTGCATATAGCCGCAGAATTCGTTTGGCCTGATCATTTAGGTTGAAGCTCACAGGCCCATGTTTTGATGCAGTTTTATTAATCAAGACTTATAATTTGCCCTTTATGGTAAATGGCATAATTTGCTTGGAGTTTGCTTTCGGATACACTGTGACAACTGCGAGAGTGAATGGTCTCAGTTTTGTCAAACGTTTTCAGTATCTTAGGCGAGTTTCATTTTCTCAGACTGAATCGTTTTGTCGCAAAATAACGCACATTGTTTGCTTTGAAAGGGAAACAAACTTTGATAATTAGCGTAGGGTTTATGGGCTTAGTAAAGTCATTCAGTATCCAGGAGATGCCACGAGGCATAGACGAGTTACATCGTATTCATGATTTGCTTTGCTTAAGTTGTTTGATATACTGTGCACTCGTGTAATGCAATCAGTCTTGTCGTTTCACATGGGTGGGCACTGTGGCCCGGTGATGTGGGCACTGTGTACGGGCATGGTCAACAATGCACGCTTGTCCAGCTGGAAGGAAATTATTTTTTAAGTGCAATATTTAAACATTAAGCGAAACAGTAGTGAAAACCAAAATTAATGTCAACTACCAGTAAACATTTCTTAACAAGATAACGCAAATATTATCAAGATAGCGCAACAATATTCAAAGTTAGTTTTTTTTCCGCAGGCAGTCAACTTGGGTGGCCACTGTGGACCGGCCTCCCCTACCATGTAGTTGTCTACACCAGTTCATACCTTGTTGAACAGTTGAACAGTTGCAGTTTACTGCTACAACACGTAGTCCAAATTCATTACTTTGATTATTTGTTTCTTTATGTAGTGTGTCATATCTTATGATTACATCAATTGTTGTTTTTAAATAATGCATAATTATTTACTTAACTTATTACCATTGGGGTAAGATGCCCATCTTGCCCCAAGTGGGGCAAGATGCCCAGTCTGCATTATTGCAAATATTCCCATTTTTTGCAGTAACAGATGATCCAGGTCCTTAAGTCATGCACATCCTATAAAGAGTGATGTTATTATAGTACACTACTACAAAGTTAGTGACTCATTGTTTAGACAAATGAAAAATTCCTTAGCATAGGCATCTTAAGCCGCCCTCCCCTAACTAACTGGCATGCGAAACGGTGCATGCCAACTTGGCCTTGCTGGATGAGAAAATAAAAGCAACTGACAATGAACATCATAAACATTTATCAACCAGACAAGCTCGAAAGGTTTTGGATCTGATGACTAGTTTACGTGTCACTCTGGAAAGCCCATACAGTGGCAACAGTAGGTTACAGCTAAGTGTGGAGTGCAGTTTGAACTATAATGTTGGGCATCACTGGAATATCGTTATGACATCCAGCACAGACAGCCGACCTCTGCATCCAAGGAATCTGAACAGTGTCACTAAGCATCATCAGAAAATCCAGTGTAGCCAATAACTCGAAAAGTTAAAGATGCCCTTTGTAATGCCTTCGCAGTCAATCCTGCAGGTGCTGAGCTGCACAAAAGATATCTGTGGCATACCTACCAAGTGCAACCACATTACTAATCTGCTCACCATGACAATGAAATCTGGCCATTATGGCAAACTGTGTTAATCCAGACTACAGATGAAAAACTTCTGATAAACAGCCGACTTCAGCAGTTCCAAATACCAGTTTAGCTACATATCGCATCATACTGGAGCAACCGTAGTTTTTCACAATAACTAACGAGTACCATTAGTTACCATTGTTACCATCATTAATGACTGAACATCAGTCATTCCAGCTACTCTCAGCATTAACCTCCCTAGCGGTAAGCCCGAGATACCCCGGGACAGAGATTTTGTATTAAAAACGGTATGCCCGGGTTTTCTCGGGCACCGTCGGCTTGCAGAGAAGTCACTGTCATGCGGAGGGTGGGTGCAGCAGTTTATACATCGCACTGCGGGGTACCACTGCTAATGACCGTTTTATCGCGTGTCAGACTCTGCAGCGTCTGAGCGTCCAGCGTGCTATCGGACTGCCAGCGTCCCACGGCACAGTCACACATGTTGATGTCTGCGGGTGTCGACAAAATGATTTCCCGCATTCGTTAGTTGCATTCCTAGTTTCACGTGTCAACACGTCGAATGCGAAACGTAGACTAGAAAACGTAGGTTTAGATGATGACGAGTCAGATGTTGAAACTATTTGCTATTTCGGAAGTGATGGTTCTGACGAGTCTGTAAACTTGTCATCAGATGAACTGTCGTCAGAGAGCGATGCTGAATCTGATAGCGACTCTGAGGCTCTGGCAGACGTACGTGTTTGGTGCGCCATTGATCTTCAGAATTGCACCACCATGTTTCCCGTTCACTGGCAAGCCAGGACTTCAAGTTTCCCTGACCGACTGCAACGACCCGCTGCAACGACCTGCGTTTCTTCATCGACAACAATGTGATCGACGTCATCGTCAGAGAAACGAATCACTACGCAGAGATGACCCGGACGCCTCAATGAAAACTATCGCGTACTCGGCAGTGGGAGCCAGTGACCAAAGACGACGTTTGGCTCTTCATCGGAATTTTGGTGCTGCAGGCCATAATACAAAAGCCACAACAACACTGGTACTGGTCAAACAACCGTCTGCTTAAAACGCCAATTATCCGCAGAATCATGAGCGAATATCGCTTCAGCTTGATAATAAAGTTTTTGCATTTTGCGAATAACGATGATTTTGATGCAGCTACCCACCCAGCGGCATAGCTGAAAAAATATGGAATGTATACCAAATGCTGCTCCACAACTTCCAGCATACGTATATCCTCCAGCGTTACGTCAGCATTGACGAAAGTATGATGGCGTACAAGGGAAGATTGGGATGGGTGCAGTACATTCCATCGAAGAGAGCAAGATTTGGAGTGAAATTTTTTACGCTTTGCGAATCACAGACGGGGTATATATGGAACTCCATCATCTACTGCATCAAGGGAATGAAGTTCAATGAAAAGTACGCACAGTATGGGCTTTCTACTGCGTCTGTTATAAGACAACATACAATAACATAAAAGCATAAATCTACAAAACCTAACAACACAGACGAATAAACCAGCAGTGGGTGGCAATTTATTTCGTCACACTCTGACAGTGCATCAGACTGTCGACCCGCTCAGCGGTCTGCCAGTCACTAGGGATGTCATTAACTGATAAATCAATCAACGGACAGCTGGAGATCAGCATCGTCTGGCTGTGTCATCTATAGAAGCCGTGTAACTACTGTACTGTTTTCAAACAGAAATCCAGTCTAGATTCATACCGCCAAGGAGGTTAAACACCATCCTACTATGAATGCCTGTTTTTCCAGGACAGACACAAGACAAGCATCGAGCTAATCACTATGGTGATGTGTCTAAGGCATCAAACAGACTCACAAAGGTGACATCTGGAAACCTGAAGTGTCACATTTGTGTAGCTTCTGTATGACTGTAAAAAGCAGGATAATAACACTCATATTAGGCAAACTTTACAACATTTGCCAACCGTTTGCCAACTCTTCATTCAGATGCAGCGTGTCTGCGTTTCGTAAAATGTTGAACCTGAAGAACTTTTTTCAACCTGTGTAATGTGATGACATAAAAAATGTCAACTGAGCCTTAAGATTCCATCACTTTCTCTGCTATAAACTCCATAATACCCACAGTAAGTTGCACGGTCGCACTCGCAGAGAACTTGGCGGCCGGGCCGAGCCTGAACTTTCACAGACCAGAAAAAAGGCCAAGCTGAAAAAATCTTGACAGAAAACGAGCCAGGCCATGACATTTTGACCCCAGCAAAAGTCTAAACCACAGCCTACAGTGCGTAAGTTCATTGAACACTCACTCATGCCATTCCATTCCGAAAAATACCTGACAACGTAAGCTGCAATGCACGTAACAGTCGATATGGCAAATTCGCTGTATAAACTCTACAACAGAAAAATGTGGTCTCCTTCCACAGCACTGTCATCACCAAATAAACATCGCTGTGGTGTACTTGCTTAGATTTCAACACTTTCGTCTCCTGGCTGCATGCCAGTGGGCTACAATAATAAGTATAACAACAACGGTATAACAAATGTTGCATCAATTTAACAAGTGCCACACAACGCATTCGGTAAAGCTGTTATGCAAGCTCACAGAAAATTACAACAACGATGACTTACTTCGAAGCGCTTTTGTGCATCGTTGGCGTTGTGACATTCGCCGCTGGATCTGTTACCAGTGGTTGACTCTTGGCTACTGAAAGTTTTCCGTCATCAACAGCAGCAGAATCGGCATTGACAGCTGGTGATGCTGGCGTATAATTATCAGTTCGGCTAATTTCTGTCGGTGCTAGCAAGCTGTTGTCGGCAGTTTGTACAAGCTCAGCAGCTGAGGAAACAGGCAGCCGATTATTGGATGGATCGTCATCTCCCACGCTAAACATCGGTCTCGAAGACTGATCAGATGTCACAGCTGTGTCTGGACCTGGACAGCAACACATAAAGAACACAACATTAATTGCTGTTATACCACCACTACCATCATTATCATCAGCTATTTACATCATCCAAATTTGTCACAGTTATATCTGCAGTTCTACGGCAACACTCAGAAAACACAACTTTACTGCTATACTGTCACAGTCATGCAGGCTGCACGGGCTAACCTCTGTGATTACATGAGTGGGCCTGCTATGCTGGATGCCACAGACCTGCGTAGAGCCGTCACTCGCTGTCTGATATCTGAACGAGTCACACGCTTGCGTGATGCTGGCGTGGTTTTGGTTGTTTTGTTTAGGCAGCCGTAGTGGGTTTAAGTCCTAAAGTTGGGGCAGCTGAGTTTAGCTTAAGTTGTCGAGTTGTGTAGTTTAGGGGTAGGGTAGAATTAGCATAGAGTAGAGGGGTTTGGTTTAAGTTTGAGTCGGGTGTCTACTGTAGGCTGAGTGTTAGCCTATGTTTGCGGACTTTAGTTGCTTAGTTTTGTATCCGTTAATTTTTCTGTCTGTCCGTCTGTCACTCTGTCTATCCTGTCCCTGTACTGTTCAAAATGTCGTTTGCTTCGTTAAGCTGGTTCAATAGTATTAATAAAGTTGGCTTTGGCTCTTAAAACCTCAATATCGTGTGTCGAGTTTTATTCAGTTACTTAGGCATCCTGACAGCTTTGTGGCCCACCCACGCTGAACACCACATATACCAACAGCCATCATCAACAGCTATTCACAGTGATGTAGTCGAGTCCTCTTAGTTCAAATCCAAATCCCAGTCACGAAATCAAGGACTCCAGTAAACTGGCACACTTGAGTACTACATTACAGCATGGATCCACACAAATCACGGTTATAATGGTGGTGCGATCAGTATGTGCCTACTGCTTAAAGGAAATTACATCATCACCATCCATTTGCAGTTGTTCAGTAAACTAGGCTGTCAGCTTGACAGTAGCAACGTGGGATGTAAAAGTGAGAATGTGGACTGCCATTTCATGGGCAAAACAAAGCATCCTGAGCAGCAATCTAACCAGAACCCTAACCTCTATCACGGAAGAATGACTGCGTAAGAATTCTGCAGCACATCAGCACTAGAAAGGCTATTCAGTGCCACATAGATTAAAACATTCACTGAAGATGGTCCTTCTTTAGTGGCTTTTACCACAGCCTGGTTGAGCAAGAAAGAAGCAGAAGAAAAGCAAAAACAAAAACAGGAGGAAAGAAAGGCAACAAAATGAAAGGAAAAGAAGCTTAGCCAGTCAGGACAAGCACAGGCTTATTCTGTGACCCCAGGACCCACACAGGGTCCTATCATGGAAGCAAGATGATTCTAGCATCAAATGAAAGTATATTTTATTCTCTGTCATGTGATATCAAATTCATTCTGCTTCAGCTCACCCACTTGGACAAGATAGAAATGAAAGCGGCCACTTGCAGTGCCGCTTCAACAGCAAAATAGGATATATTCCAGGCAATTTTAAAAATAAAAGGAATCACGGAAGCAACTTTATTCTAGCATCAAATGAAAGTTTATTTAATCCCCTTTCAGATGACATCTAATTCATTTTGCTCCCACCTGGCCCACATGGACAAAAGTGCACTCGAAGATAAGACATTTTGCAAGTCACGCTGATTTGACAATGCTGCAGCACAAATGCTGTTGAGCCAGGATTAAATCAAAAAACACCAAAACTGACTACCGACAAGGTCCAAACAAATCTACCAATTTTTGGAGCTTAAGGTCTTCTTATTCTCCTGTTGTTGCTGTCCAAAAATGGAATTTTTGACCGCGAAAATGACAGAAGTGTTGTTTTGAAGCTCACAAAGCATGCAGACCAGTAGTCATAGAAGCAAAGTTTCTACACTTTTATGAAGTACTCCAAAAGGTAAATAAATGATGAAAATTTCAAGGATGTAGGATTATTTGTTTAGAAAATATAGCAAGCCAAAATCGGCACCAAATTTAGTCGTTCACGGACTTGCGGTACCTCACCCGTGAATGACAGCCTGTATCTCAGACACCACATGAGACAAAGTGCTGAAATTTTGCACGGCATTGTTTCTTACAATTGCCTATTTACTCACCAAAACTCATCAATTTCTGAGATGGTCAGGTGGGAAGATTTTCACATTTTGGTTGATTTGTAGGGACCAACCGAATTCACGGGAAAAAGTGTATGATTTCACGGCAGAATTTTTAAAATGTGTCAAATCTCACGGAAAATTCACGGAAAGAATTTCGGAAATTCACGGGCCCCACAGACATTATTTCGAGGTGCTGCGCTTATGCGAACGAAGAAATTTCTGAACAAAGAATATTTACTACACTAACTCAAGACTCAAGACAATCAATGTCAACTACTTAGTGCTAAAGTGCGACACGTAGCAAACAGCAACATCCGTACAAAAGCTGCTGACAAAACTCTGGAATTGTCATAAATTAAACTAAAAGCGCTAAAATTCACGAAAAATCACAGATTTCACGGAAATCGGCGTTTTTCACGGAAGAAGGCCAA
>Ga0209367_1004777_pt1 | contig 18799 bp, 6 predicted proteins | sample WorMetLIZISLAND2_FD_187412 | JGI IMG/M metagenome (GOLD analysis project Ga0209367, IMG submission 187412) | Marine gutless worms symbiont microbial communities from Max Planck institute for Marine Microbiology, Germany - Olavius geniculatus... ... | reverse complement strand
GAGGGAAGGAAGGAAAAGAGAAAAAGGTGAAGGGGAAAAGGAGGGGAAGGTCAGCCTCCCCCTCCAAACAAAAATTATGGCTACCGCCTTGAGAAGGAGTACTAAGCATTATGTTTAGGTCCATACAGGGTGCGCCAAAAATAAGCTATTGCACTTTGTCCATATCTTCTCTGAATATTGATCAATTTTCACATTTTTTCACCAGTAGACTCTGTAAGAAATTTGCTACTCAGTGGCATGCATACCACATCTATTATGTCTCCACTGTACCTTGTACAACATAAATATTCGTAAATCAACAATATCTACAGATTGGAAAAAGTTTTGGTGGTAATTTTTTAAAGTATTTAACTGATATGTAAAATATGAGTTACGTTGAGTGTCAAGAACAATTGAGGACCTATCGAACATCTTTTCAAATAATTTGAAAGATTTTACTGTGCATTAATTTCTAATGTATATCAATGCTGGTTGGTGACTGCAATTTTGCTCAGTTAACTGCTGTGCACTATTGTGCTAAAAGATGAAAACTTACTCTGTAGCTATATACCAACTTTTTTGACACTCACAATGATTTATATTTAACATTTTAGTTAAATACTTTGAAAATTTACCACCAGACCTTCTGTCCATCTGTAGATATTGTTGATTTTTAGATATTTATGTTTTACAAGGTAGTGTAGCGACATAATAGATATGGTATACATGCTGCTGAGTAGAAAATTTCTTCCAGAGTCTACTGGTGACAAAATTAAGAAAATTGGTTAATATTTAGCGAAAATATGGGAAAAGTACAATAGCTTACTTTTTTGGTCTACTCTGTATATCCAAAGTGTAACTTAAGTTTTTTTGTGATGTCCTGTCGTGTACTGTATTTCCGATGTTATTTTGTTGTTTTACCACTGAACAAGGGTATTTAGCTGTACAAACCGTTGACAGTCTGAATTACTGAATAGCAAAGTTAGTTCTGCTTCGTGGTGATAAGAAAAAATTTGGCATTTCTTGCACATTTAGAGCTGTGAGCTTGCAGGACAAATGGTTGTCAAAGACTCTGCCTACTTTTGGGCCACCCTGTGCGTATTGTGCAATTTCATTTGATTTGAAGTGACGCTGGAAAAATTCCGGTGACTTTGTCAGGGTCGAAACTGAGTTGCACAGATATATGCATTAGTCTACTGATGCCTGGAGTTGAGCCAGATTTCGTACTCATCCGTTGATGTGCCTTCGTGTTAGTGGACATTTTATATGACAGTTTCAGTCCGGTGTGTGCTTGTTTTTTTAGTTCTGCATTATTCAAGGTTCTGTCTTCATTCTAGGAGGCCTATGTAAAAGGAACTGAAAGAGAAAGGTGCATTAATTTTGTGGTATGTAGCATTATCCAACAAAATTACTTTCAGTCCTTAGAATGTGCAGATACAGATTACTGCAGCAGAGATAATTCATTGCAAACCGTTGTGGCTTATAGCAGCTAATGCGTGGCCAGTGGCGGATCTAGAGATTTTTAAGGGAAAGCCTGGACCAACAAGTCCCTATTCAAAATTTTACCAGCTAGGCTAACTGGTGAATAGGGGCTTGTTGGCCGTAGGGGGTGGTGGGGTGTTGGAGTGAACAGGCATTGTAAACTCTCCAGCGGTGAGGTAAGCTGCAATTTTAGCAGTCAGGATGGCTTAGGGCCTACATGAAATGTTTCTGCTGTACCAGAACAACTTCAGTATTTCGATAGTCTGCCTTCTCGCCATAGTCATCATGACCGTATCTGTGTGGCCCCTGGGGGCATGTCCCCTGTATCCGCCACTGAGCATGCTATGACTTGGCCGCCGATTAACGTACAATCACTCGGCTGGTTGTGTCATCTGAATGTTGTATTAATAACTCGTTAGTGTGACGTCCAAGTTACAGATAATCTGTATCCACGATGTGACTTGAGAAATATGTGTAGCCTACGCTTGTTGACAAACGAAGAATTCCTGGAACACGGGAAGTTTTACACGTTTATAATGCCTACCTGTTCACGGTCACGTAAAACTGCCAAAGGGCATTTCATTATCTAACTACGACAGAGTTATTGGTTTTTTCTTTGAACTGTAATCACAAAAACACTGTCATTCAAACAACATAATAAGCATTCTGCCAATGACTGCGAGAAATCAAGGCATTCACCGCCAGTTTTCACGCATGCATAATGCATTCAATCTTTTAGTGAATTTTAACAGCCTTGCTGATGGCAAGTTGTCGCACTCCCTACAGCATAGATGTAAAAAACGTTTTTTTACATTTTTTATTCTTGCCACGTTTTTTACGTTTTTTTACGTTTTTTAACGTTTTTTATTTTGCTCAACGTTTTTTTTATTTTTAAAAAACGTGCATTGAAAATCCCATTAAAGGCTTTGTAAAGCACTTTTAGGACCACAGAAATAAATTAATAGATCATAGTGATGTAGTTTACTTAGTTAGTCCAAATATACTAATTAAAAAGTTTTGTTGACCAGTATATTTAGTTAGTTTAATGCTATGGTCTTATGACATCACAGCTACATTGAAATTAAATGAAGTTCTCTCTATCTAAACCATACTTCCAGGTATACTGCACTTACAACATTAGGCATTAAACAAGAAGCTGAACAAATTATGGCCAACGTTTTTTATTCAACGTTTTTAAGCGTTTTTTATTTTTGCCACGTTTTTTACGTTTTTTAACGTTTTTTTATTTTTCTTGGAACGTTTTTTACATCTATGCCCTACAGATCACCTGCAGTAGGCTACCTGCTGAGTTATCAACGGATTTCAGTTGTGGGAAGAAATTGCCAATAAATAAGATAAGAAATCAAAGACTACTGGTACACACTTTACGTCATGCAAAATTTCCTTTTACAATTACAAGCAGTTGCTCTGAAAATAGCAAAGAACTTTAAGGGATAGGCTACTTTTTGCCGTGCCCTCTATAGGTCTATCCATGTATAGCCTAACGGTAGGCAGGCCTATATAGGCCTACACGTTATTGCAAACTTCACATGCTGAATGCGTCACACTTTCAACGAAAGATGTCGATAATTAATCAATGGAAGATATGAAATCTGGCATGAAATTGACACAAACTTGGTGTCGTACTTTTTTTTAGCTACATTGCACGAATGTCAGCATGTGACACTGACAGACAGACGAAGCAGCATTTGTCTATACGCCGCGTGCATGATAGGCCCTATAGTGCAATGCATTTTGTAAGTATGCATAGCGTACGGTGAAACTAACAAGCATACGCTGATCGGTCTACTGTGTTCCGGTGAATCCATGCAGGCGACCAGGAGCATGCGGAATTACTGAAATGTATAATCTTATATGCTACAGTGTACGTGTACTAGCAAAATAGCCTTTTTTACGCTACGCCTAACCAGTCACTCAGTTAGGATTATTTTTTTGTAATTGTTAACAGACTTCTCTTTACTTTTAAAGAGGGAACATAAAGCCCTAGGAATGGGTTCGAGGCCAGCATTTTCAACGTCAAGGCTAAGGCCAAGCCCAAGACCATTCAGTAAGTAAGCAGGTAGGCTAAGTCAATATCATATGACAGTATTATGTAGTGCACGAAAAGCAAGTTAAATCTTATTCAAACCATAATGAACAATAAAAATGCTCAGACAATGTTTCAGTGCATGATAGGCCTATCACACAAACAGCAAAAGTTCATTGTACGGTACAGTATAGAGCACATTCGTTACAAGTCACTATAGAGACCAAGGCCGCCAAGGCCACGATTTACTGTCCGAGCTGTACTGGAAGTTGAGGCCAGTCCTCCAGAACCCCACCTCTGCCCTCCCCCCTTCCTGTAAATATGCCACTGCACGCGAGAACGTTCAGTCGTCATATCGGGGTGGCAGTTGATTGTCAACGTAAACAGTCTCATCGTAGCTGGGCGGCGGCTGATCATCAAGGGGCACCTGTGCTGGTGCCGGCGGCGGCACCGTACTGGTGTGAGGGAGTCCGGGCAAGCCCACCCTGAGCGCGGCGTCGACGGCGTGCTCCATGATCGGCGTCTGGTCGACGTACAGCCGGTACGTGAACCCGTCAGCCGACTGCAAGCACCCGTTGCTGCTGCCGCCACCTAGCGGAGCCGCCTCGCGCACCAGCTCGCAGCTGTAATAGTGACGCGATGATGACGTCGTCGAGTTAACTTCGCCGTCGACCGCGTTGATCGTAAAGTGAATCGCGTCTGTAGCATCGGAAAACTGCTCCTGCAACGAACGAACCTCATCATGCCCGCAACACATCGCATTCATTCAATCAGTCGATGAGTTTATTTGAAGGTGAAAAGCCATAAAACAAGAGACAGACGAAGACAGAAAACTGACTGATGTCAACAAACCGTGTCGAACTAATCTAATATCTACACCGTGTCTCAAAAAAAACAGTCAAAATTGTTTTTGTCATAACTTTGTCAAATTTCCACCAAACGATAATTTTTTGCACAAAGATGGCCAAGACAATAGAATTATGTAAGGTGAACTTAATTTCTGTCAACGCACTACTAGATGCTCCAAAATGTTGCATTACGCGGCGATTTTTTTGTAGCAGACTGCTCACCTCTGCATCATCAATTAGACAGAGGGCGCCAGGTGATTAATTAATTTTGTTTTATTAATATTTTACAGCGAAAATAGCAAATTATAAAATAGATGGCTGATAAGTTTAAAAACGTCTTTATCGATGAGCGAATGCCGTTAATTGATCAGTTGATCGTTGATTTCGCTATCACCCAGTGGCGTTGCATCTAAGCCACTGTGTCCATGTTGCGCGACACACTTTGGGCATAAACTGTAATAATTTGCAAGCAAGTTGTTATACAAACTTATAATTCTGACAGGCCTAAATAATTTACGTTTCAGTTTACAGCGTGCTTAATTAAGTCGTTAGAATGTTTACTTGAGACAACAACTCAAGTGTTATGCAACAATTTGGATCAACGCTGTTTCACACGGTAGTGCATTGACACGAATTAGGTGAAATGGAAAATAAATGAACCTTACATAATTCCATCGTCTTGGCCATCTTCGCGCCAAAAAATTATCACGGTGGAAATTTGACAAAGTTACGACAAAAACAATTTTGACTGTTTTTATTGAGACACGGTGTATAGCACTTGCAGTCTTGCAGGCTAAATGAATAATGAAACATGTGACGGTAATAACTGATAAGCGAAAGGTGACTGACGAGACAGCAGACAGATATGCATAACCTACATTGTCGAAATGAGAGGTATTCGAAGTTTTTTATGCGCGACAGCTATGCTTCGCGCGTCTTAGCCATTGCCTGGGCGTCCGTCTGTCCGTCCATGTTACACCCTTGAGCCCTATCAAAACGGTGCAAACTAGGATCACAAAATCCTCACTGTGGGCTGCCCCAAGGACTCTAGTTTTTTGTGACAAAATTTCGTGGCCATGGGTGAGGGGGTTCCCGTCGAACGGGGGCGTCAAAGAGGGGTACCCCCACAAAAAGTCGTTATTTTGCTGCTATTGGCTCGTATAGTGTGAAAACGGTTGCAGATATTTACAGATTTGCTGCATATTATAACAAGCACTGGCGACGAGCTTTTTAGATTTATCAACATCGATGAACTCGAACGATCTTGACCCCCCCAAAAAAAATAATAAGGATTTTTGGCGAACTTTTCGCGATTTTGGGCTGCGGCACACATTTTAAGAGTGAATTGCACCGAAATGGCTAGAGGAAGACCAAGACAACTTGTGAACGAAATTTTCAGCATTAAACGTAGATTTTAGCAGTCCAAACACCGATCCCCTAGGTTCAAGGAGGCCTGCGCACGCGGGCGTCAAATAGGGTACCCCCGAAAAGTGGTTATTTTATCACCATTGGCTTGTGTAGGCCTAGCGTGAAAACAGTTGTACATAAAATTTACAGACATGTTGCTTATCATAACAATCACTAGTGACGAACGAGCTTCTTAGAGGTGTCAACATCGACCATCTTGTGCCCCCAAAATCGGGGGGCTAGTGTTTTTTTTGCGATTTTCAGTTGCAGCGCACTTTAAGAGCAAATTGCGACAAAATAGATGGAGATAGACCTCTAAGACCAGACCGCGTTCTTCCAAAAATAAGATAGGCTAAGCACCGAATGCGCGATTTGTAATGAATTTGTTATGAGACTCCACGGGGTAGGCCTATACAGTCAGGCGTGACAAAGGAGCAAGCGACAGTGTAGGCTTGACTACCCTACTGAATTACTGATGTCGATGATCGTGCACTTTCTCAGTGCAGATAATACGGTTTAACATAACACAGAGGCCCATAGGCCTACAACTTTCTACACAAATGAAATGCCAGTGAACTGAGAATGGACAACAATAAACTTTTAATTTAAATTTGAACTAGAATTTGGGGCAGAGCCCAACGTGAGGCCGCCCGGCGCCGTAAGTCTGATTGGGGAAAAAGTTTAGGGAGTTGAAAATCCGCCTCATAGCAAAGTTACATGGCCCTAACTCAAATACGCTAGCATTCAGGGAATGCGCATTGTCGATCAAAGGTGGGTCAACATCCGCTCGCTAACCATCGTTATTAGTAAACTTAGACCAAAGTTTACCAAGGTTTTTCGCTCAATGCTGGTGGGAGTATGCTTGATAACGCCATTTTCTGCTTGTCGATGGCTTTAACCGTTTCACAGATATTTGCGGTGAAAATCGAAAGTTGTCCTCAATCTTGACGAATTTTGGACGTTTTTGCCCTCCCATATCTTAAGGAGGCCCTGCCCCCAAAAGTTGTACCCACATTATTACCTCTACCCAGTGGCAAGTCATGTGGCAAAGTTTTGTTAGGCTACTCCTTCTATCCCCAAAGTTATAGATGCAGATATACTAAATTTTAAAGTTTAAACCAATTAATGACCCACCTTTGAAAAAAATTGTTTAGAGGTCCTCCATCCCCAGTGGGGCATGCAGTGGCAAGACTTGGTTATTCTCTAGCATGTGTAAAAATTTGGGGGCTCGGCACCCCCTAGGGGGCCGAAATATGGTCTTCCGAAATATTCAATTTGGCTGGGTCAGATTCTGCATGTCGTACTTTGTGGATCGTGGACCAAAGTTCAATGCTGACTTTCTTTGCATAAGAATCGCCGTCAGTTGTAACGATGTCCGATTTTAGATATCTTGATCCATTTAACAGATATTCACCGTCAAAGTTTGAAGTCGTCTAAAATCGGGCCAAATTTTGCATGTTTTGGCCTCTAATTTTTTTTGGGATAGACCCCCAAAATTTTTGACCGAGATTATAAAATCAAATACACTTTACGTCACCTGGCAAAATTTCACATTGATCGGCCGACAAAGCTCAAAGACCTCGTGCCAAAAAAAGAAACAAAGAAATGCCAGCAAAATATAAACCCGCCGGAAATCTACCATTTCCGGGCAGACTAATAACTAATTAATTAGTGTTCTCTTGTTCTCTGCAAACCCTAGAACACAAAAAGACTGCGTGCATGTAAACGTGTCCCGCCCACAGTATTTGTAGCATGTCACATAGTACAAACCAAAACACTGAGAAAACAACACTAGTTTGCTTCACAGTCAACACTATGGTAGGCATACACACAAATAAACACTGAAAAATTGTCCACATTTCTATATCCTAGCATCAAACTACAAGTAATTTGTGCAAAGCTCACGTGACGCACGATAGCAGCGGTCCTGCTACTTTGGTAATCCGTGTACAGCATGCAATAAAATAATAATAATTTTATACGAAATTCACTCTTAAAAATGTGTGTCGCTGCCTGAAATCACTAAAAAAAATTACTAAAAACCCCTATTTTGGGGGTTCAAGGTCATCGATGTTAATACTCCTAAGAAGCTCATCACTAGTGCTTGTTATTATAAGCAGGACGTCTGTGCCTATCTGCAACTGTTTCCATGCTAGATGAGGCAATATCAGTAAAATAACCACTTTTTTACGCTTGCTTGCGCAAGCCTCCTTGGACCTAAGGGGTCAGGACTTAGATAGCTATAATACTGATAACTCTGTATGTAGTTCAGTCTTAGGCTGCGCAAGACGTGATCTGAACGATTTAATATGATTGATATGACTGTTTATATTTAGCCTAGTTTCCGTTTCTTGCTTGTTGTCTGTTTTTGTTTTTTTCTTTGCTGACATTGAATGATGAACAAAGTTGCATATAATCTATACTCAATGCTGAAAATTACATGTAGGTTGTCTTAGTCTATCTCCAACGATTTCATCGCACTTTACTGTTGAAATGTGCGCTGCGGCCAAAAATTGTGAAAAAATCCAACAAAACCCCCTTTTTGGGTGTTCAGGGTCGTTCAAGGTCATCGACGTTGACAAATCTAAAAAGCCCATAACCAGTGCTTGTTACGATGTGCAGCAGGTCTGTGCCTATCTGCAACCGTTTTCATGCTACACAAGATAATTTTGGTAAAATAACCACTTTTTAGGGGGTAGCTGTCTTTGACGCCCGCCTGCACCAGCCTCCTTGAACCTAGGGGGTCGTGACTTGGACTGCTAGAATCTACGTTTAATGCTGAAAATTTCATATGCAGGTTGTCTTGGTCTATCTCCAGCCATTTTGTCGCAATTCAGTGTTGAAATATGCGCTGCATCCAAAAATTGTGATAAATTCACTAAAAACCCCTTTTGGGGGTTCAAGGTCGTTCAAGGTCATCGATGTTGATGAATCTAAAAAGCCTGTCACCAGTGCTTGTTATGATAAGCAGCATGTCTGTAGCTATCTGCAACCGTTTACACACCATAAGAGACAATGATAGCAAAATAACGTATTTCTAAGGGGGTACCCCTCTTTGATGCCTTTGTTCGAGGAGAACCCAATAACCCATGGGCACGAAATTTTGTCACTATAAACTAGAGTCCTTGGGGCAGCCCATGGTAAAAATTTTGCGATCCTATCTTGCACCGTTTTGATACAGATCAAGAGTGTGACAGACAGACGGATGGACGGACAGACAGACGGACGCCTAGACGATGGCTAAGACGTGCGATAAATTTCTGCTATCGCGCGTAAAAATAACATACATAAGAAAATCTGTAGTAAAGAGAGCGCACAATATGCTTGGGCACAAGAGTTTTCTGTGCTTCTGGCTGCTGTCCATGCCTAAAAACACTTCCATCTATAAAATTTTCAATGTGTCCTTGAAAATATTGTGAGAACAGAATGGCAAAAATGTCATATCTGCAGTTCTGTATGGCAAAACATCCTAACTATAAACTACAAAGTTCTTCAAAAGGCTACTTAAATATTCATTTTATAGAAATATGAAATAAAGTAAGCAAATCTGGGTGTTATCTATCAACAGACTTTTCCAACATTAAAAACACTGCGAGCTACGTTGGAAAAAAAGTGTGGCACAGAGACAGTATTTTTACACTGTTGGCGTGTCACTTTGTTTTCATAAAGTGTTGTGTAATACTACATGAAACATCATGGAACAAAAAGTTAAAAAGTCGAGAAACAATTTTCTGCTTGACCGTACATTTTCACTAGACTGCAACCGGAAGCAGGGGAATTTTTTAGACCTTGCACCAATTTAGCTCACATTTAGTGCCACATAATAAACCAGAACAAGGCCCAGCAAGGAAAATACGCCAACAATATCAGACAATATGTCCAGTTGTTTAGGAGATGAAGCTGTACAAACGACAACATAACAGCATCTTTCACAGCTGTAACAACAGCATCAACCGACAGTGGAACAGACGAAGGTTTCTGCGAGATGAGTGCATGCAGTGTTACAGCAATGCAACAAAGGCAAGCCGGAGATATCAGCAACAATGCCAATCCCTTAACTAATTTCAACAACCTGTAGCTTTTAGGCTCACCACAAACAAGCAGGGGAACATATATAACAGCTATGAAAAATCCTAGCGAAATGTTAATGACTGCTGTGATACCAAGTAGAACACCGTAAGCCAGTAATGCTACAGATTTTAGTACATGCATGTCAGAAACTCTGTCTTGTTTGCTGCTGACTGCCGGCTGAGAGCACATAATGTATTTCCAGAATGGCAAAAATGGAGACACCAAAATAATCAAATGTAGCACTATTAATCCGACAGTGAGACCCACAGATGCACTGGTGTTGATCTGCCCACTGCTAACGATGAAAACATTTCCGCCGTAAAAGGCCACCACACCAAAGAACACTGAAACTAAAATGTATCGATTACACTGATACAGCTGGCTTAGAGAGCTAAAGTCTGTCTTATCATCAACTGTTGGAAGGTTCTGCTCATTCTGATGTTGAATGGACTCAAAAGTGGTAGCAGCAGCATCAGTTGCCTTTTCTTCTTCAGCACTTGGCACAGTACCTTCTGAACCACTTTCATGAGCTACAACATGGCAACTTAGCCACAGCGACAATGCTTTGATGATCACGGGCAATGTCAGGATGCCGAACGGCGGCATATACACACCGATAGATGCATATCGTTCAACAGACGGCAAGATGTAGAAGAAGAAGGACTGGTGAAATCGTTCCAGCAGATTGTTCAAGCTGCGAAACACGCCCTCTATCACGCGTCCCATCTCACTGAATCCAAACACACTGTTCTTGGATCCTTTCATCTTGAAGCTGCGAAGCGTCACAGCTTCGACGCTGTAGCGATGAAAGAGGCTGTGACTGCCGGATGGTGATCCAGACGCCAGCTGGCTCATCAGCAGTAGCATCGTCTTCAATGAGTGCAGAAATCCATTCCATGAGTCAGGAGCATATGCATCCGAACGTTTATGCAACGTTGGAATGACTCGTTCGCGTCTGCACAGTCGAGCCACTGTGTTTACAAGATCAAGGTTCGGAAGTTGTCCGTTCAGACCTTCGATGCTCAGATCAACGTGTGAAATCTTATCCGTCCCAATCTCCAGATTAATTGCTGCCTGAACTGATCCGCTTTTAGCAGACAGTTCGCCAGGAACAATATACTCACTGTAGATATGATGGTAAGCAGCTAGCCATGCCTGCATTCCAATCATATCGTCCTCTACTAACAGAAATATGATATCTTTTGCCCAGTACGTGCGTTCTCGAAATGCCTTCGCCAAGCTGAGCATGAGTGCTACTCCGGCGAGGGTGTTATCCTCGAATGGGTCTGATCTGAAAGGTGCTGAGAGCACCACGGCTTCAGTTCCAGCAGTTCTTGGTGCTCGTAAGATGCCATACACATTGCTGCCCCTGTGATAAACCTCGTTGTGTGCCTCGTGGGGGTATCGAAAACTGTAATTCTGACTGTAACCATCCAAACCAATCTCAGCAAACTTGTCCAACATCCACGACATGGGAATGCGGTTTCGTAGTTCCTCAGACGATGATTTTCTCTTTTTGACTTCGTCCTTTAGCGCCTGGTAATACTGCGCCGCCTGGTGGCCGTGGTAAAATTCAGACTCTACGAGCCCGGGCAGCAGAGCGTTCTCTGAGAAGTAGGTGTAAGCGTTGAGATCCGAGTAGGCTAGCAGCAGAAACCAACAGGTTCCGACCACGAAGCAGACAAAGCATAACATGTTATCGTAACGATGTAAAAACCCGGCAACTTTGTCATACGACTTCCTGCTGCTCAGAAGCGCCATTAAGTCGCTTGAATTATCTGTCTTTCGTCCAAAATTTAATACAAATATATGAAACTCATCAGTTTGTAAATAAACATAGAATAGTGATTAACTGTGTGAAATTGCTATCAATTAGGGCTGCGCCACCTGAGTCGTTTGCTACTCGAGTAACTCAGCGAGTATCTTAACGACGAGTACCCGTATACTCTACATATACGTATATATAATAAGTATATTAATTAATTAATATGTTAGGCAAATAAAGCTATTTTAAACATTCTAATACTAAATTACGTGTATGTAATAATGCGCTACTGCATTTCTAGGTTTAGATTTAGAATGGTTCTCGGTCGAATAATGGACCTAGTCCGATCTACGTACGATATATCGATATATCGTAGCCTATACGTATTGTATTGTATCCCATTGTATCGCACTGTCGAGAAATAACAAATTTTTCGATATATCGCGATATTTTACGCCAAATGTTTATCTTATTGATGCAGTGTTTGAATTGTGAAAAATTAGCTGGGTTGAACTTTTCAACTGTCGGAACCCGACAAAAATTATAGCCTAATGTAAATCCTATGTATATAGTATATAGCTGATTCCCCAAAACATAATTTGACAATGTGTTAGGGGGGTTGAGAAAAAAGTTGGGGGGGTTCAACCCCAATTCCCCGGCAATTCAAATACTGTATAGGCTACTATATTCGTTATCATAATGTCGGTAATTTCCTACCGTGAATAAATCAACATCTAATTACGGTAAGTTACAACTTACAATACAGCATTACGAGTCAAGTTCCATGACGTAATCTGTATAATAATTGAGAGTTGCGACCGCCAATAACTTCTAAACGGCACGACGTACGGCTGCGAAATTTTGCATGCAGACCCATGTCGTACGTGGCCGTGCTATAAACTACGTCAGATATCGCTGAGGGGTCGTCCGTTTGAAAAAATTTCACTTTTCTAAAATTTTTCAGCCACACCGCTTAAGCGGCAGCAGAGCTGTGACGTCATATAAACGTCGTCACCACAGTGACGCATATCATCAGCGCTGCAGCGCATATAGCTACATCACATCTACGGGAAGGCACAATGGACAACCAATTTCACAGCGGATATCAAATTTGGTGCATTTTAGTCATAAAATATGACATCTGGTAGCAACAATTTTAATTATTTTCGATGAAAATTGGTTTATTCATTGATCGATCCATTGTCCGTTGCGGCCATCACCGCCGTAGCGCGAGGCCCCTTTATGGCGCGGGGCTCTTGGCACGTGCTAAGGTGCCACACTCTTAAAGACGAACCTGTCCCTGTCCCCTTTTCTTACGTTGATCTTTTTTCTTTCCTTACAAATAGGAACCTTGAAATCCAGCTAGAGGATATGGAGGAGGGCTGTGAGTTCCCTCAGCCTCAGCGGGGTCTGGGCAAAGCCCTAGCGGATACCAAATTTGGTGCATTTTAGCCATAAAATATGACATCTGGTGGCAACAATTATAATTATTTTCCTCTGAATCACCTGACCAATTTCAGTGCAAGCAGTTTAAACAATAAAGGCAAACAAGGGCAGTGGAACAAATTTAAAAGTGAAGTAAAAAAATTTGAACTGTTGTACGCAGAATTGTCACATTAACTTTGAAAATTCTTAACATTTCGGGAAAGAGAAGCGGGAGTTTGAACCCGCTAACCTCTACCCTTAAACACGGCCCTGCCCTGCCAATTCAAGCTTAGTCAAATGTTGCATTACCCCCAGCGACGGATGACGGCATACTTACTCATGCGTGCCAGCAGAAAATTTTCTAAGGTAAAGTGGAGGGAAGCTGCGGCGTCGAATGAAGTGGTAATGAGAGTAGGCTAGTGTGCAATGACGAAGGCTGGATGCCGACGTTTAAGTTGCAAGGACAGGTAGGCCTATATCATCTCACCGGATCACTGCTGCCACTGGGTCTTGCATAGTACTGCGTGATGTGCAAATAGAATAGGTCTATTGCTATCACTGCAATGGCAGTACGCGTTTCATGCGCATTCATTTAGGCCCTACACAGGGTAATACATTTTAAAACACTCAAAGTTGAGCCTTCACGTGTAAAAAAGACCAAGATGTGGCAGCCCGAATGGCCGAAAATCGAGGCCGCAGGCCGATAATATGACAAATATCAAGTGGACAGGGAGCGTAGCGACGGTGTATCGACCTGTCCGCTTGTTGTTAATGTTTACGTCCGTAATTATCGGTATTACCGCATTACCAAAATAACGACAACTAGAAATTTGGGGCAGTGTCCAACGTGAGTCTGCCTAGCGCCGTAAGTCCGATTGGGGAAAAATTTGGGGCGAGAGGGAGTGAAAATTCCCCCGGCAGCAAAGTCACATGGCCCGAACTAAAACGGATTAGGCCTAGCATAGGCTTACGAAAACGCGCACTGTCGACCTAGCTAGGGTGGGTATAAACCCTAGCCGAGTAATCTCTTGTGTTAGTGGACCAAAAGTTCATCAATTTATTTGATTCAACGCGAGAGGGATTGTAGTTAATAACGCCGTTTACCGCTTGTCGACATCTCTATCTGTTCCAGAAATATTCGGGCTCAAATTTGAAAGTTACCGTAGGCCCTTAATCGCGCCGAATTATGGACGTTTTTGCCCTCCCAAATTTTAAGAAGCGGTGCCTCCTTTCCCCCCAAAGTTGTACACTCGTTATCATAGCGGCACATCACATGGTAAAGTTTTGTGAGGCTACTCCTCTTAGCTCCAAAGTTAGGCTATAATTATGTGGTTCATACGTTACATTTGAAGCCAATTTTTGACCCCTTTCTGTGAAAAAATGTTGGGGGAACTCCCCGCCCCGTTGGGTGTGCACTAGCAAGCCTTGGTCATTCTCTAATCTAACGGACCTCGGAAATCTCGTGACGAAAAGAAAAGAAAATAAAGAAAACAGCAGTAAAACACAAGGCCTTCCGGAAACGGCCGTTCCTGGCGACCTAGCTGAACGCACACGTATACGTACGTCGGTGTCTAGAACGGATCCGTTGCACCAGACTTCTCGACTGTACCGGCTGTACATGAGCGTTGTTGGAACGCCGTCAAGACTCCAGTACCAGACGCTGGTCCTGGCGTTGGACGGAGGTGGCGTCATCGTGTACTCGTACTCGGCTGCAGTCGGCTCACCACTCGGCGCCGTCGACGAATTATTGCACTGCAGCCACGGAAACCGACCGCCGCCGCTATCGTTTCTTGCATTGTTACTCCTAGGAATTGCCGATCCACAGAAAAATTTTAGACAATGTAGCTGAAGTAATAATTTTACGAAAATGTGTGCATCGTGGAAAAGTAACGTAAGCCCAGCCTAGCCCAACTCATCGAGCCAATCTCCGTGCAACAGTCAGTATAGTAGGCATCGCACGGTCAGTCGTCACTCGTCAATGTCGTCAACGACGGCAAGGTACAATAGCATGTGACATGCTATACAATACAATAGGCATGTGGTATACGAAGTCTTATATCCAAACGAAAAAGTTCGATCTTTGGCTATCAAATATTGCACATACTATACAAATAATGACTTGGGTCGAGATCATCATTGACAATTTTTTTGCCAGAGGTTCGTAAAATGTTTCCTCAAAACCTAATGGCAAAAAATTTCAATGATGATCGATAACGCCAGTCATTATTTGTTTTGTTATACCTCGAAACCAGAACACACAAAAAATTTGAACAAAAAAGCTGTGACGACTTCAACGTCGGCCGCTCAATGTTGCCTGTGCGGGAAACATTTAACTTCAATGTTGCCCGCACAAACAACATTGCGTATTGGTGAATGACACGTGACGCGATTTGTGTACCAATCGCGTGCAGGTATTTTGCGTTGAGGTATAATAATACAGATTGACCTTGTAATGGCAACCTAAAATTATATATGGGCCAAAGTTTATACGAATTTCGCGAGCTAAAAAACAAGTGATCTGCTAACGCAAACAGAGACGCGCAACAGCCGAGGTGCATGTTTAAAACACAGTAAAACAAAGTCTTAATCATTTACCAGAAAGCGCCAGGCGCCAGACGACCCGCGGCTATAGTGTTTATATTGTTTTATTTACTTGTACTCACAGAAGTCGCCTCTATCGCTCTGCTAATGTATCGGCTGGATATAGCAACTTTTGCCTACCCCCTCTCATTATTTTAACGCCCTCGTTCGGGGTGACTACCTTCGAATTTATGAAAAATCTTTACGGTTCCTGAAACTAGAGTCTTCCGGGCAGCCGACGGTGAAAATTTGGTGATCCTAGCTTGCACCATTTTTGACTGATCCACCCGTGTGACAGACAGACAGACAGAATTGCGATGGCTATGACGCGCTACAACAGTAGCTGCTGTTGCGCGTAATAACAACGTAGACCTATAGGCCTACCGGTAGTTTATGAGTTTTTCGAACAAAGATAGTTTTCGCGGGAATCATGGAGACCGTAAACAACGAGTGTTTTCGACGAGTCGTAGTCGTGTAAAATCACGGGAACCAGCACAATGCCATTGTGCATGATGAGGGAATAATAACGCGCGGCTGCAGGTGAGCTTCAATCGATATAACTAATGAGCCGTGACACAACAATGCTGCCGTATAACATGCACATTGCATGCGCGTGTGCTATTTTAAACGCGGCAACAACAACGACAATGGTTGCAGGCTTGCGTCATCATCATCATCATCATCAGCAGCAGCAGCATCGGCGGCGGCGGAAGCCTACAAGAAGTATGTACACTGTGAGGCATAAGAACACCAAACAAATTTTTCATCATAACTTGAAGAAAAGTGATTCAATTGCAATAAGTTTTGGTAAGAATATTCCTGATACAACTGGCTATCAAATGAGTGTTTAGTTTTCCACCTCATCCATTGTCTGTTTATGCACTACCTGGGGAAAGAAAACGAACAAAATATTGCATTTTAAACCACTTTAGTATTATTGCTTAATCAAAACAACACATAAAACACACATTTTGTCCATATTTTTTATCGTTTTAGCTGACAGTTTATCTAATTGTCCATTTTTTAACTGCCCACAAAAATGTTTGAAATGTTGGTCCACGAACATCGGCTCGGCTCGGAGACACTTTCTCCATTCGTTGATAGCAGCGTTGCTAACGTTCCGCGCTAGACCAATCCAGACTTTACCAGTCGCTTCTTGAATTCATCAATATTTCTGAATGTTAGGCCTGTATTTAATAGACGTGCTGTTACAAAGAGTTGAGTTACACGAGAATTGATTGGTTGTTGGTGGCCACATATCGGAAAAGATGAAATTTTATAAAGTTTTTTGTTGATTGTTTTTTGTTGATGCACATTTTGTCTGTTCTCTTTTTCCCAGGTAGTGCAGAAGCAGACGTTGAGTGAGGTGGGAAACTGAACAGCTATTTGATGGCCAGTTGTGTCAGAAATAAATGTACCAAAATTTATTAAAATTGAATGACTCTTCTTCAACTCATGGTAAAAAATTGATGTTTTTATGCCTCACAGTGTAGGTTGCTGCGCAATTATCTGCCAGCCTCCGTCACCCCATTCGGCTTACCTACAGTAGCTGATGGACAGCTTCATGCGTGAAACACGTTGTATCTGCATTAGGCCTAACCAAACCGCTTAGTAACGTAAATCTAAGAATAGATAAAAAGAAAAGTCATCATACCATAGCTAACAAGAAGCCTAGGACTGGCTAGGGTGGGCCGACCGTACCGCATACATCTGAAGGCCAGCGTCCGATTTCTGGCCGCGAAAAAAAGCGATTTCCCAGAGTGACTACAGTGCTATACACGCTATGGTGACGCTGCTATCGAACGCTGCAATAAACGACAAAATACGATAGGCCTACGGTAATTTGACGCACATGATGATGGCTGATGACAACAACTTTGGATTCAAAATTGCGGTTAAACCGCTGCACAGAGAGACATGGTTACTATTGACAGTCGATAAAAAGTCGGTGTTGTGAAGTCATGTGCTCACATTAGATTACCGGTGCTCACATTAGGCCTATATAGATTCCAGATCTCTTAATGTGAGCACTTTGCTGTTTCCAAAGCAGCCAAAAATTTTGATACATGGGCCTGAATCGTCTCGCAAAATGCTTTAACGAAATTATTCTCAAGGTCTGCCACTGATTTCAATACTGGAAAACATACTTTGGCTCATATAGTTCGAATAATAGACGTAAAACAAAAGGGTGCTCACATCAGTTTTTCCCATGTAAGTATTAATTATTTTGTACAGAAAAATTTATAACAGATGGTGTTTAAAAGTACGCGTGAAACCAGGAATAACAAACTACCTTTTTCGCTTCTTCTTCGGTTTATTGACCTTCTTCTTCCAGGAGTTCCTGGTTGCAGTCAACACCACAGACATAGCAGATGGTGGCAGACTGGTAAAACGCGTGTACTGCGAGCAGTGAAACAATGGACAGGTAAACGCCAATCTCACGCGAACTGCTGCAGCAGCGGCAACGCACCAGACAAAGAGAATGACGTCACTATTTTCAGTCTAGTGTGGTCTAGTAAGACTCTTTCGCGTTCTGCTGGTGTTATCTGAAAGCCTGCATTCGCAAAATTCTGCCTGCACGATGTCCGTGCATAATTTAGCAGGGACGTGCACTGCACGAGGTGTTTTAAGCCGAGACCGAGATGAGACCCAAGACGCATATCTCCTAGACAGCAAATTTGGCATCAGTCAGTAAACTGTAAAATAAGCATAAATATAAAATGGATTTAAACAGATTTTTGGTTAAATACACCTATTTAATTCATCTACCATAAATAAATACAATAACACCAGTCAACTAGTGTTGTATACTTTTTTTTATCAAATGACTGAGCAATGATGTCTGACAAACATATTTGATTTGATTTGATTTGCCAGAAATTAGCCTAATGTTGACAAAACAGTATGCAGTCAGTTAATTAGGAGGAATTCAGATGTTGATTGCAGCTGCGTATAGGGCTTACTGGTTTGTAGGCTAACTAAAACTATGCACGACACGCGTCTGCACAAAACGTCTTAGCTCTCGACGAGACGATTGACAAAATGTTCCAAACCAAAACCGATAGACAAATTCTAAAGTGTAGCAACCAGTGACGTAGCTAGAAATTTCAATTGAACACGTTTATTCGCCACATTAGGCAACAAGACAGACAGGGCCTCGTCTCCCTTTCTCTCCCTGTCCTCCCCCTTTGACCC
>Ga0209367_1004774_pt1 | contig 18807 bp, 13 predicted proteins | sample WorMetLIZISLAND2_FD_187412 | JGI IMG/M metagenome (GOLD analysis project Ga0209367, IMG submission 187412) | Marine gutless worms symbiont microbial communities from Max Planck institute for Marine Microbiology, Germany - Olavius geniculatus... ... | reverse complement strand
GCTTGTAACAGTGAAAGAATGGTTAAAATCGGTGCTGAATTATCAAAGTTATCCCAAAAATAAAACTGGGTATCCGTTTTTTTGGAACACCCAGTAATTCGACTCACGAAAAGACAACTCGCGGCACTCATTATTCGCTTATCGGTAAAACAAATTTCTGAAAAAGTGAATTATCCAGGTATATGCGTGTAGATGCTGCGAACCTGGTGTTTTAATGCAATCTGAGCATAGCCAAGCCAATTATCTTGGTTCCGAAGCCGAACTTTGAGTATGTGGCCTTTTAATTTGCATGCCATAAGCAAAACGGCAGCCAGATTTTTCAATTCAACATGTCAGTTCCAAACATCACAAAAAAACTTGGTGCACCATAAAAAGGAGAAAGTTCGGAATCATCGTGCATCCCCGAGCTTAAATACGAAGTGCACTCGAACCGACCGCGACAATTTCAGGCATGCGCAGCCACGCCCCCTTGAAACTAACTGAAATCAAAATTCGTACACCGTGGATTTCACTTTCTACGCAAATCCAGAGCGGCCATAATATGTGGCTCTGAGCAGCCCGTTGTGATGACATCGATTACGAGTGAATATATTTATTTATTTATTTTGTCTTCAATGGCAGGCTTGAGGCCTATGAACACACAAAACACAAAAACAAAGAGTAAAAAAGACTAAAACAAACTACTTCGCCAACACTTAAAAACTGGAGATTTAAAAAACAAGTCCGAAGATAAAACAGCATTGACAAGCGAATTGTCACTAATCTGCAATGATCGCCATAGTGAGAAAGTCAATTTCCGCATATTTTCCGGTAATGATGAAACACTGTTAAAAACAAAAAGTTTAGAAGCACTACGCCATCGTGGCTCCTGTAACAGTTGTCGAAACGCATCATTATATGCAACGCGTAACTTGTTGAAAGAATATTGATACACTGAACACCACAGATGACAGCCACACATTGGAGTGCAATATGCTCTGAACAACATAAGTTTTGTGTTCAACGAAGCAGACGAAAACTTGCAGACCTTTGACGAGAACTTTGAACTCTGCGCTGTCGAAGCCCGCAGCGTTTTCCGCGGTGACCTTGTACGAGCCGGCGTCCTCGGCAGTGCTAGCCTTGACCTTGAGCGACGACCAGCCCTCGGCGGTCTCAGTACTGACGCGATTCGTCTCCTCGACTTTGGCGTCATTGTGGAACCAACAGACGCTCGGGCGAGGCTGCCCGGACACGTTCACCTCGATGAAGATGGAACTGCCGACCATCAGCGAGAACGACGGACGCATCGTTCGGTCGTACGTGATCTTTGGCGCTGATTAACACATGTAGCGAAACACACGATTGGACTGGGTGGCTTTACTTCAGTACGTGTACAGACACCCTGAGTGTTTTGGGGATCTGAGTTTTATGTAGTAGCGCCTAAATGCAGACACTGATTGAAACCGAATATCAGCTGGGGAGAATACTCATAATTTGGAAACCTCGTTCAAAATGCTGCAGACGAAACTGTTTCCACAGCAGTGAATGATACTGCTTATAACTAATTAACAGCAGCAACATGACATAAAAGCACGAATGTGACAGACAAACAAAAGAGAGAAACTATGGAGAAATGTGCAGTCATAAACGGAATCGCTAAAAACAAGGCATAATGTACTTGACTGTTTTTGTTCGAGATTACGGATATGAGAATTATGCAACGTGAGATGTCGATAATAAACGTAAAAAAGATCGCAACATTTTGACTGCATGCGTATGCATTGTATAGGCTACGCCGGGCGCGAATGAAAGAGGGAGAATTGCGGATCAACTTACGGATCGACTTTTCCTCGATGACCTCTCGCTCGGTCTCCTCGACCCTGGTGATGCGTTCTTCGAACACCGTCTGACGTCCAGCCTTGTGAACCTCGACCTGAGAATGTTCCTCTTCCGACACTTTTTCAATCGTCATCGACTGGTAGTCGTCCGTCGAACCCTCCACTGACCAGACAACACACAAATACATATACATCTTTATTTAAAGAGTTAAATGCTGCGTATGTATATCTTTGTAGGAAGCCCATCTCGGAGCTGCGGAGCGTCAACTGTCATGTGTGATCGCACGCTGTTACCTGCCACCATACAGGTGAACGCGACAGACAACTGATCAATCCCTACCAGGCAGACCAACATGCAATTTAGTCGCCACAACCTCAATTCGAAATCACAATCACGGCAGATGAAATGGACGAAAAAAATACTCGAACAATTGCTCGTGAAACATCATAAATACACTGTGTTTCATAAAAAACCGGACCCTGAAACTTCTTGTTATAACTTTAAGAAAACGGTTTTAATATCGAAAAAATGTTGGTACAAGCAATCTACACGTACGACTAAAGTTATAGTAAACGTTCAAAATGTTGTCCTTTGGCCTTGACGCAGGCTTTGAGTCGTTTCCTCCATTGGCCAATGGCTTCGTCCACAATCGTCTGTTCCAAGTCAGACCAGACCTTAACAAGTCGCTGCTTCAGTTCAACCAGATCACATGGAAACCGTGCAGCTGGTACTCGGCCCATACCAAAATTTTCAAGCACAATGAATCCGCAACTGAATGGCAGTGCACTGTGTGAAGTCCGGTTTTTTATGAAGCACAGTGTAGTAGTAGGCCTAACAGCAGAATACAGACATGCAGACAATCAAAAATCACACACGATAGTTTACACCAAAGACGTTAGAAAAGAAGGGTAGCAGCACTCACACACACCGCAGCCAACTTTTTGTAGACGAATCAATCGATGTGCAGTGTAGACCTGTACTTTTCATCACCGTGTAAAGTGTATGCGAGCGAGCGTGGTAACGAGGCATAATACACTGTGAACGGTGATGAAACGTGCTTAATTCATGACCGTGATCATGATTTAGCCAACTAGCCAATGATCAGCTGATGAGCGGTGAACTTCGCGTCTTATATCGACGCCTCATGTATACACACACGACTCACAGTCAGTCAGTGGTGAACCATCTCTCATGCAGTGGGATGATTGACAGCCGAGCAGATGGATACAGTTCGTGTTTTTACCGGCTGCGACGACAGTTGGCAGAACTGTCCATGAATCACTGACGCTCCACGCCACACACTGACAATAGACTAATTAATGTGTTCCGTTTGCCTGTGTCAGCTTGGCGTCAAGTCATCAGTACGAAAACGCTCTGATCTGGGGAAAGTTCGCCATCAAGGAAAGAAAAAAATGCTTGTGCTGAATGCCTGCGTGCCATAGCAATCGCTATCTCGTTATTTTCGCAGCAAGACAATGATTAATGCAAAACAATATAGGCATAATATTCAACAGTAAGCATAGGCCTACTGGTCTGTAAATATACCAAGTAGATCTGCAGCGGTATATGTGGTCGTTTAGCCCATATGTGATACATTTGGTTGGTGCGGTGCGGCTAGAAGAAACTGGATGCTGCGGCGTGGAGCCGGACGACAGAATGATTCTGTCTGGCATTTTGCAGCGCGCTTCTGCTGTCGGCTCAGCTGCTGTTGCAAGTTCAGCCATCAGTAGCGTGTGCAGCAGAATGCGACGCGGAATTTTTACAGGCTGCGGCTGCTAAGAATCGGATCAGGATGTCATATTTGCACACGCGTATTGTATCCTCTGTAAGCCCGAGACACGCGAGCTACTTCGGCTCGTGGGTCTCGGGCTTACAGAGGATACAATACGCCTGTACAAATATGTCATCGCGTGTCTCGGCTTCAGTGCAGTCGCCGAGAAGCGGCGTAGCGCATGCGCAGTCGTTATGGCTACACAATGTACGGGGTGCTCACGATTACGCGCAGCACGTTTCCGCGCAGCGCCAAAAATTACCTTTTTTCGCGGATAAAAAGGCAGATAAACTGCAAAACACAAGATATCTATACTATTTGAACTAGTTTAATATTCGGTGTTAATTATTTACAGCTTAATTTACAGCATTTATTTGGAAACAGTTTCACAGTTTTTTTCCGGTGCTCAGTTCAACAAGTATTTTAACTTTGCTTTTAATACATATATTAACTGCTTTTAACTAATTTTAACCACGTATGGCACTGAATGGCCTATTTTGTGCTGATGTGCCGTTAAGAAACTACTCACTCACTCACTCAGTTCAACCCACGGTGTTTCTCCACGTGCAGATTGTGAATTAATTCCCCCATCTTTAGTTAATTCAACCACTGTGTAAGTCGAAATTACAATTTATTCGCACAAAATGAAACTTCTTTTGACTACATCAAGAAATGGAGAAAAACGTCATTTACTAAAAATAATGTCAGAAAACAAAAACCTTGCAAATATACAATGCTCCTACTAAGACAGGAGTCAAATACCAAAAGGGTGTCACTTTTTATATATTACACATCGTAGACTGAGGGTTTTGTAACTTACTACTTGTATACTTTTTGCATTTTTGTTTTCAAAGGTTTGCGACGTAGACATAACCTTTGTGTAGTAGGCCTACTGCGCTAAAAGTGACGATTATGTCACGGAATATTTAGTAAAAACTTATGTAAAACATTTTCTCGCCGTATCTGCATTTTAGGCTATTGTAAACAGTCTATTATAACTTTTAAATACTGTTTGCCGTTTAATTTCAGCTCATTTCTGTCGCTTTGTACACACCTTCATAAAACTTATACTCGGTTTGTTTCCCGATTGTTAGAAGTCGGAGCTTGTGAATATCGTCCATTCATCCAAGCGGCGCGGCGTCTGATGCCAACTTGAAATAGACAGCGGCCACCGGACAAGCCCCCCCTTCTCTCCTTTCCCCTCACCCCTCAGCCATGTACCCGTTGCTCTACCTGATATCCAGGCTGCAGGTGATGTGTAGTGGACCGGCATGGACGGTGGTAGGTAGAGTTGCTGGCTGCGCCGCACCTGCCAGCCGGCCGGCTGGGTCTCTATATATAGGCCGAGAAGGCGCCGAGGCTTCGAGCATTTCCTGATCGCAAATTCGCAAACTCGTCCGCCGCTCACTCACACTCACTCACTCTCGCCTACGGCAGTCAGTCGATCGGTCAGTGCGAGAATGAAAGCACTACGTGCATTCCTCGAGCGTTCGTAGTAGACCACAGAGTGTCACCGGAAGTCCAACGATTTCCTCTCTCTTCCCTGTCGGCAGCTGCCTGCCTGGCTCTGGCTCATAGTACTTACTAGGCACAGAACAGCTACACTGTTGAGTCCCAACAAGCGCCGCTCGTGTGTTCAGTTGTCACAGTCGGAAACATCTTCTCGAGCGTGACGTCACTGTGACGTCATCAGGGGACTCTCGTACACCAGTCACCGATGAATTCGTATCGTCGGTAAATTGAATCCTGTCGTCAATACGACGTCACGAGTTACATCGCACAGCAATAAAATAAAAACATACACGCAGTTTTTTAGTGGTCGTTTGCCTTCCGGTTGGGGGATCTCATCATGGCAGGAGACGCTCCGTAGATCTGAGATGGGCTCCCGTAAAAAACTAAATAGGACTGAGTTTCCTTTACTGTAAAAAGCGTGACAGATAACAGTAAATGCGCATTCCACAAAGTCCAAATATATCTTAGTTAAATGAATACTGTACTACGGCGTAACTTGAACATTCAGAAGTTCTATATAATTGCTGTTATTAGATATTATTCAGGTAAATCGGACGGCAAAAAAGCATTCGCACAACAGCCGAAATCTATATACCGTCGTAGTATAATAGCAAGCGTGTGGATGTGAGCGAACCTTTGACGACGAGGTAGGCTGTGGTGGTGGCGTAACCTTCAGAGTTCTCGGCGCGACATTGATAGAGACCCTCGTCTGACAGGGTCACGTTGCGAATGATCAGCGTTATCACACCCAGCTCCTGCTCATAGTCGACCTGCACTCAACCAGCGCACGCGCACCCATCATTTCATCACAGTCGAACGAGACAAATGTGACTGTTGCGCAAGCACGCTGCAAAAACAATTAGGAAAAAAAACTTTGCGAGAATTAAAAAAGACGTCAGCCGGGTTCAGTGACACTTCATCGGGAGAGCAGTCGTTCACGCGTCCACGTATTTCCCAGCAAAAAGAAATAATTGCCGACTGCACAATGAATAGATGAATAAATAAATAACTACAGCAGAAAAAAATAATAGAACTAGAAAGCAGTCAAAGCCCGCACACCTCCGCCAAGGCAATGTTGTTCGCTAGGTGGCAGCACAATATTCGGTTTTGCAGCGGTTTCCCTTATACCCCATTGAAAGCAATGGTAGCGAAAATTTCAAAGTGATCCAGAATCCAGGATTGCTTCCGGATCACCCCCAAAATTGAATCACTGGTAGTTTGTGCCATTCCCGACATACCCTCAGAATTTCAGAAAGACCCGTCCATAACTTTGTGAGTTATCTTGCTAACAGAGAGACAAACAAACAAACAAACAGTCTGGCAAAAACATTACCTCCTTGGCGGAGGTAATAATAAAAAATTTAAACAAACGCCAATTGACTAAAACCATTCAGTGATACAGGCTAGTCGAGACAACTTCGTCTGAGTCTTAGCCAAATGAGTTCGACGAGATATACAAACTGCAGAACGTTCGTAAAATTCCGTATTCACAATTTGAGCATGCGACGAGAAACAACAGCATAATAGAACGTTAAAAATTAGTCAACACTTGTCCGTTAAGACATGCTGCGTTAACAGAAGCATATATTGAACTTGAAATACCAAAAAATCAATATGGTGCAGTCAGGCTTACTTCCAAGTCACACATGATCGAGTCTGAATCCAATCTACTAGGTCTACATCACTGAAGACACCGTGAAAGCTGGATATAGACCTGAACCGGGCGTAAATACCTGGTATCGTTGGTTGTTGGTGATGTCGACCTCGTCCTTGAACCAGCGGATCGTCGGCGTCGGGAAGCCGATGACCTGACATTCGAAGCGCTGAGTCTCACCCAGTGTAGCGCCGACCTCCTCCATCCTGACCGACGACTAGACCGGAGGCCCTCACGGCGCCTGCATACGTTTGATTTCCATGTAAACCAACCATCCATTCGTTCTATTTATTGCCAACGAATGACATAACGCTCCAGTATAGGCCGCCAAACAGAGGCGGTCGCGGCGGACCGCGGAGGGGGGGGGCAAAACACTTCAAGAAGTTTTTTTTTCAACGTGAACACATACGAAAAAAAATGTAGCATGGTCTGTCTCTCTGCGCTGTACAACAAAAAAATTTACAACAGCTCTGGCATGTCAAGATGTTGTACAGCTTGACGTACGCCTACGAGTTGTTGTCCAGGGGCCTAATTTACAAAAATCGTACGACAAAATAATATACGACAATGTTACGACATGTGGAAGTCCAAACGATAAATCGAAGTAGTGGGGTTTAGGCTACTTAAAGTAACGGGCGCCGCGGCGAAATGCCACGCATGAGAAACTTCGCAGTGACTAATAACATCCGTCATTCAACCATCTGATGGCATTCGAATCATTCTCGAATAATTGCGAAATAAAACTTTTGCCGCAGAGTACGCCCGTCGCCCATGCTCCGAGTTCATTATGCAGCCGTTCCAATGAACCGCACTGCGTGTCTTACCCGTCCGTTAATCTGTTTGTCACATATGGGCTCTTAACTCGAAACTCGAAAGCAAAAAGTTAAAAAAAAACAAAATTAGCGTAAACGTTCTGCAGGACAGGAGTAATCGATGCGCCAACATTAAGTCCGAAAATATAAAGGTCAATGTTACCGGACGTCAAAAACCTGCACAATATGAAGCATATCTTACTACCCACAACATAAACAGAGAACACAAAAAGTGCGTTAAATCACGATTAAAATAAGTGCTATTAACGGATAACTAAATAATCGCTAAACAGCTCTAATATTGTAATTATTACGCGCGAAAGCAGCTACTGCTTTCATCGCGTCTTAGCCATCGCAATTCTGTGTGTTCGTCTATCCGTCTGTCTGTCCGTCTGTCACATGGGTGAATCAGTCAAAAGCAGTGCAAGATAGGATCACCAAATCTTCACCGTCAGCTGCCTGAGAACCGTTCAAGAACCGTAAAGCTCTTTCATAAATTCGAAGGGAATAATCCCGAACGAGGGCGCTAAATGAGAGGAGGTGGGCAAAATTTGCGATTTTTGGCCAATAAGTCGCTGTATCTCAGTAACGGTGCGAGATAGGGCCTAGGTTACTATTAATCACTAATAGGAAGTCGTATATCGTTCACAAGGTGGCGCCACGAAACTATCGTTATGCGACCCAGATAGAGAATTTGGTATCTGTATATTAACTTAGCGTGAACACCCCGATTTTTAGCTAAACTGCTGAACCGGAACTGCTCTAGGCTTTCGCGCGCCTCGTGAACATTAGCTCAAATTTCTTGTACACTGCAGATGTGCTAACGCCGTAAGTCTGGTTTCCACCCAAGCAACGCTCGCGAAGCACGAAAACAGACAATCATTGCTTCGATCCTTGCGTTTTGCCTTTTGCGTCCCTTGCGTTTGTTGCGTAATGCGTTGCGTATACCTGCGTAGGTCTACTTTTTGTCGCTTTCGAAACTTGCTGACTGGCAGTAATTGAAAACGTCACAGATTATAACTTCGCCATTTATTTTGCGTGCTACTGACCGTAAGAAGATGTAAATTTACACTGTAACTGACTGCCAAAGAGGTTGGGCGTAAAACTAGCACGCGAGAGCCGTACGTTTCAAGCGTCGGACAGTCGATCGGCTGAAAGCCACTCGTCATGACGTAGGCCTACATTGTATAGGAACTGCGCTGCTGCCTATGCGTGCAGTTTGCAGCTAACACGTTGCAGCAGCTGTTGCGGCTTGCACGTGATGGAGCAACGCTACTTCGGTAGCTGCAACTGTTGTAGTGACACCAGCAACAATGCGAAGAATCTGCAGCGTTACGGTAGACCGACGTGCAACTAATTAATGACTAGCGGGAAAGAATGTCGGTTTTAGCCATCATGTGGCCTCGTAAATCAGTATTATTATTGGCCTATAGGCTTACTTTTTTATACTTCCTGTATCATGGTAGTACCTACGTTATTGTTGGGGCGAAGGCGCTCGTAAGAGTGCATATCTCCGCCAAGCGAAGTAACGACGGACACACGAAACGACGGACACACACGGGCAGACAGAACGACCAATCTCATAATCTCCTCCAATGCTTCCTTCGTTCCATTGGCGGAGATAATAATTAAAGACTAGAAAAACTTGAAAGTTGAGGGGCACATGCCGCAGTCGGGAGAGTGCCCTACAGCTGGCGGCGTCGATGTCTAAAAGCATGACGATATTTTTACGGATTGGTGAAACGACGTACAAGATCGAAAGAACCGGTCAAGTTTGTCAGGTCGAGACTCCCAAAATTAGGTCGTTTAAGATTTTCACTCAGCCTTAAGGTTGTTTCAACTTTCAGTTTGGAAACAAATCTCACACTAAATATACGTCATTACGTGCATGAGCATTGTGGAAAAGCCAGCTAGCATGGCAACAAAATCTTTGGAAATTTCAATTTTAAGAATTTAGTTTTACACGAAGTAAAAAAGTCAGTTAACTGACAGTAGTAAGCCCTACTCTGAAATTCCGGAAAAGCTTGGACGTTAAAGTTTGCAAAAAAAAACAGAAATACCGGTGACGTCAATTTGAAACCGAAATATCCAAATGCGAAATACCGGTAGACCTATTCGAATCACATCAACCCGTTTAACCCTGAGTGAGAATTGCGGCCAACATTGTATTTCGTATGTTCGCAGCGAGAAACGATATTCGATAAGCTTGCTATAAATGTTTCATGGGTTATCTTTACGACCGCAGATCGTCTGCACCACGCATTCGCGCCCACGCCTTGCTTGATAGAACGTTGATGTAAATCACATGTTGTAATTCTCTAGATTCCAGACGCTCAAAATTGGTCAACTTTTTTCGTTGTACATTCTAATTTAAGCAGCGCTATATGCTGAGTGTTAATCGGGAAACTGACGTCCGATAACTGTGACACAAAACACGATTGCAAAGTGGTAAAAACACTGAAGAACTTACGTCGAAAAGCGAGAGTTGCCGGCTAATGCTCGTAGACGCAACGCCTGCTGCTGTGAAGCAGCGTTCGCAGCGCAGCCTCCCAGCTGCAGCTGCTGCACACGCTCTGCCGACGTTTTGCTTCCGCTCTGCAGCAACGGAAAAAGTGTACGCCAATCCACGGGCTGCGGCGAACTTGTGCAGCTGATAAGCAACCATGGGAAGCGTGCAGAGCCCTAGCTCTCACGTACGTCGTCCGTCTGGTTCGGACTTGCGCCGGCGTTCAGTCGCGATCGCTTTTCGGTGATGAATGACGTAGCCTACGCTGCGTCCGAAAAAAAATCGTCTCATTTTATTACACTGTAATATCCTAGTAAACCTATGTTGAACATAATCATTCTGTTTGGCCAAATTTTTTAGCCGACCGTTCTACTGTCCCGTTTTGGTACGGTGTGTCGTCTGTCTGTCGTTTGTCTGTCTGTAACGCGCATGCATTGTGGCTAAACGGTAGGTCTTACCGCGAAAAAATATCACTTGCTTATTTATCCTGGTGTTACAGCTTTCCGCGTGCAAAATTTCAGCGATTCGGTGCAAGGAAAACATTTTCAAATTCGGGGTTGAACAAAGATGAAGTAGGAAAAATGTGCGTTTTCAATCGCCGTGTTTCAGGAACGGTGAGCGATATGGCCAAGGTTATACTAGTGAACGTTAGTATGAAGTCGCATAGGCCTAAGTCCTTTTAAATAGCACGAAAATCGTCCACCTAAGATGACCTTATGCCTAAGGGGTCGTTACACAATCTGCTATGCCAATCGTGCGGTATTGTGGCTAGCCGTTACTTCGTAGCGGTCGACGATGGTGGCGTTGGATAGAGCGATGACAAGTTCCTGTAGGCTGTCAATAGTGACCATGTCTCTCTATCTGCAGCGGTTTGGTCGCAATTTTAAATGCAAAGTTTCTGCATGCAGCCATCACCCATGTGCGTCGAATTACCGTATTACCGTGCCTTGATTGTGGGGTGCGACATAAGGCCTAGCAGCGATTTGAGGCGTTAAATAAGGGTTAGGCAAAATAAGTGATTTTCATTCAATAAGCCTATCTTATAAACGGTGCGAGAAACGACCAAGGTTTACATACCTTGAAAGCAGAGATACCTTGAATAGAAAGCCGCATATTTTCGACTGACATAAAAATCAACTACCTTGGATGATCTCGAACAGCTATACCCCAGCTTAATTACTGCAGAAATGATTTGCCTTACGTCTTTTGGAGCTCGTCGCGGAAATTTGAAAGAAGATAGATCCACACCAAAATGTAGTCTAGACACTCTACGTTCGTTCAGGCGGTGTATCTTTCATGCGATTCTTAGGGGTTCCGTGGCGAGAAGCCCCCAAACGACTGTGGGTAGTCAAAATCGTCGGTTTTGGCCGACCGTACTAACTGTTGTCTGCGTTCTACCAGAAATAGGTCTGAACACGTGTATATATCGAGTTCCATGCAGACTCTGTAGTACCCATTCGGATCCCCTACGACTCCCCAATTTTTTAAACGGTTTAAGCTTACTGTCTGCGCCGTCAAATATTTGCATTGCGAATTCTGGCCAAACCGCTTTAATTAGCGGCATGGTTCCTAATTCCTATAGAAACTGATCAACGCCCTGTATCCAACCATACCACCGCCGACCCCCTATGGACACGAGCCTCCCTTTTTTTACCAAACAGCGATACGCCAATAGTGCTCCACAAATTGCTACGCAGCTAGGTCTACGGTCGGCCATCCTAACAACAGCTGGGTTTTTGTTAGTAATTCAGGTCGTCATATTTTTGGAATCTCTGCAGATAAAATCATTATTACCAATATTATGCAGCGTCAGAAAATGATTCAACAATTTTATAGTGAATTCAAAATAGGCCTAATTGACCTTGAACGACCGTGAGATGCCATTTTATGCTAAAATGTATCGGTTTGACTAGATTGGTTCTGCATCGCTGTCAAAGATAACTATATGAAAACAATTGAAAAGTAAGACTCTCATACTGTCGGCGACAAAATGTTTTCCCGAAACAGACTGTAAATCCATCCGTCTTACGTCGACACTCGACCGTCGATCGACTCGACGGCCGAGTCTGTGACATTACTTCTTTATTTTGGGTCGATAATTTCGTTCTGGGTGTACTGTGTAAATATTCTTTGCGATGATGTAAACATTGTCGTTTGTGTATTTTTACCTTTATAGTCCGAAAATTCAGTTTATAGTCATGTCATTATTAATAGACTCGTGTACAATGTTTGCATCATTGGTTAGTGTATTTGTGGGATAATTGGAACTTTTATTCTCAATTACTTTCGTTCCCTGGAGCGAAGTTTCCTGTGCCCCGCTATGGAGAATGACAGTGGCTGCGAGCAGAGCCGCTCTGTACCTATTGCATACAAAGCCGCTTACATTAGGCAGCTGATTTTTGACGCGCGGTTGTGATTTTATTGTGGCTCATTTATGCAGATGGTTGTTAGTTTGTTTCGGGTTCACGCAATAATAGGAAACCACTTTTGGTTGCACGATTCCAGTTTCCCTTGCTTTGCTTATTCGACTATAAAGTGGAAGGTTTGGTAAAATAACATGGTTACTTACCCGCAAATGTTGTAGTAATCACGCCTTATTGCACATTTCATGAATGTTTGTCGTCAGAGGTTTCGTTTGAGTGGAAGAAACAATTAACTTTCTGGAACAGTAAGACAGACTTTTAACAACTTTAACATAACTTCGCACAAAATCAGCATAAACATCACACTGCACCGTCATGGCAGTCGTAAACTTCCGGTAATATAACATAACGTAAATTTAAACATATTTACATAAACATATGTACACATCGGAAGTGAACACGCAGGCATCTAAAAACCGAGAATGACCATGTTTAGATATTCAGACTTAGATGTAGAATTAGCGTTAGTTTTGGGATTAGGGTTAAAAATAGGGTTAGGGTCAGGTTTAGGCATTTAGTCGCATTCAACTGCAATTAAATTAACTAAAATCCAGTAGGATTGGTGTCACAATCGTTCTCGGTCGATAGACGCTTGAAATAAACATCTATGACATGGAGATCGCATTGCGTGCACATGTACGATTTGTTGCAAAATAGTTAGAAAAGTGTGAAACGATCGTAAATATTTCTTCATTTTCGGACTTGGCAATTGATTAACGTGAGTGAAATCGGAAATTTGCAGGTGAGTAACCATGTGATTTCACCGAAGGTTTCAGTCGGAGATTATATAATATGGCATTTTATTAATTATGAACAAAAACTTATTAAAGACAACGTTTAAGATTCACTGTTTCTACATCAGTGTTTTAGTAACAATTGCACTAGAGCATCATTTTGTACAAAAATTGCAGTTTTTATTCTTATCTTTCTTTCTTGACAGCCATTTTTTATCAACAGTGTTGGGATTAAGGACAAGTTTTGCAGCCGGCAGCTGTATTTTAATGTAGTGAGAATTGAAAGCAGTTTGTATGCATTGAGCACATGGCCGCTTTTCAGGTAGCACTTACCACTGAAAAAACTATTTTTGGTTATATACATATGTACTGTTGTTCATTGAGTGACTGTTTCTCTGTGCTTTTTTAATGAATTTTTTTGTTTAAAGTGAAACGGTGAACGTTTTTTAGTAGTTTGCACCACCTTACTTACAGTTTGTTGGTATATACAGTGCTGTGACGAACAAAAAAGTTGTTTTGCATATTCATTCCATTTCTTTGTAATATGTGTAGGTTATTTTCTTTGGAGGTGGTTGGGTGTTCTTTCTTAAAAAGCTGTTTAGAGACTATGAGGTATGTGATGACGTTTTAAATGTACTATTTCTTATTTTTTGCATTTTCTAGTGTTTGCATGTATATTTACTTTGTTTTGAATTTTTTAGTGTATTTTGGATGTGTGAGCTTGGAAGCAGCGTTGCATGTAGAAAACTAGAAGGTGCTCGTGAGAGTGCATATCTCCGCCAAGTGAAGTGATTTAAACATTACTACTGTAAAATGTAGAAGTATTCACAGGAGGGCGCCACTGTTCCTGAGTCATCGTGTACACACACAGAACGACGGACACACAGAATGACCATTGACCAATCTCATAATCTCCTCCGATGTTCACTACGTTTACAGTTGGCGGAGATAAAGATGAAATATATGCTTCATTCACTTGTTCGCATGTAACTGGTAATTGTGTTTAATCAGTGGCAACGTGAGACAAATGTTTACTGTATAATTATACTGTTGAATTTGTCATTGTCTGTGTGTGGCTGTAGGTGCATCATTGGGTCGTATTATTGGTTTTCAGCATCACATTTGCATTGTCGTGCACAATGTTCGAACTAATTATCTTTGAAATTATTGGAGTACTTGATTCCAGGTGTGCCAATTGTTTACACCCAGAGTGTTAATGTGGCACTAAGATACCACATGTGAATGCCATTACATTGCGCAGTTCATTAGTCACAATTGATGTGGTGAACAAACTGTATCATAGATTTTATTGTACATTGAATGACAGTCCGCAACAACCGCTAGTCTGATGTCTGTTACAGTAATTGTTTAGCACTTTTGATGCAATAAGTCAGCAGCGGAAATGTTTGTAGTTGTTGTTCAATGGAATTTAATGAAGTTGGGCAAGAAGTTTTTGTCATGAGTTAACGAGCAAGTGTTTATCGATTTTTACCAGTGTACACATCCTAGTAAATTGCAAAACAGTTGTCATTTAAGGATCTCACATACCCAGTGCCTGAAATGCTTCTGTTCTGCTAGTCATTTGATCCTGTGTGTGCTGACATTTGTATTTTATTTACTGTGAAGTTGGCTTTGTCTGGTTCTCTTAATACTTTAGTGTGACACAGTGTATATTTAACTAGAAATTTGGGGCAAAACCCAACGTGAGTCCGCCCGGCGCCCTAAGTCCGATTGGTGGAAAATTAGGGGTGGGGGTAAAATTTCCTTGGCACCAAAGTCACATGGCCCGAACTCAAATGCATTGGCATACGCCAAACACGCATTGTCGACTTAGGGTAGGTCAACATGAGCGCTTATAACTTTGTTCGTAGTGGACCGAATTTTACAAAATTTTTTTGTTCAACGCCCAAAGGATCCTTCTCGTCAACGCCGTTTAGATTTTGTCGCTCTCTTTATCGGTTTCAGAGATATTTGCGGTCAAACTCAAAAGTTGTCGTAAAACGTACTAAATTTTGGACATTTTTTGCCCTCCCAAATTTTAAGGGGGGCGGTGCCCCCAAAAGTTATACATGCGTTACCACCCCAACCTAGAGGCACATTAAGTGCCAAAGTTTCGTCGGGCTACACCCCCTAACTCCGAAGTTATAAGTGCTCCTTTATTACATTTTAAGCCAATTTTTGACCTTCCTTTCAAAAAAATTGTAAGGGGGGCCCCAGTCCCCGGTGGGGGGTGCACTAGTAAGACTTTAGTCATTTTCTAGCACGTGTAAAAATTTGGGGGCGCAGCAGCACCCGTTAGGGGCCGAAACATAATCTTCCGAAATATTCGACTTAGGGTAGGTCAATATGAGCCATTATAACTTGGTTCGTAGAAGACCGAAGTTTACACAATTTTTTTTCATCAACGCGGAATTAACCGTATTTGATAACGCCATTTACCGCTTGTCGATATCTCTATCCAGTTTTCGGGCGGACTAATTAGTTTCTTTTCATCCATTATAATGTTAATTGTATTTGTTTTGTTGGCAGTTCTCGTTATTTTCACTGGAAATTGCAGCTGTACATCATGCTGTTTACAGAGATAGTTGTGTTGCCGTTTTACATTGCCTACTTTCTTGTCATCAATATACGCTTCTGTGAGTAATATTTTTACTGATTTTATATTAATTTTTATCATTTTTGTGGTATTTTTGGATATTTCTTGTTTTAGTGTATTTTATGCATGATATTTATAATAATAATATCATTAATATGTGTTAAAATGCTTATGTCCAATGTGTGTTTATTGTGCCTTACATGGGTATTATTTACTTGTTAGCATAAGTTTAAACTGAAATGGCTTTGATGAATGTATCTTTAGGATAGTTAATAGTTAAACTAGAGTTGATGATTATGTGTAAGAAAATTTTTCTGATAATCAATTTTACTAGCCACCTTTCAATTATGCTTTTCATTTGACTTGTGAATGTATTTTTCTGTTTCTTAGCATGAACATCTTGATAACCTTAATCATAATTATTGTGTACATTTTTATTGCTTTTTATTGATGCATCTTCTGCTGAAATTTCAGTTGTTGAAAGTGTTTAGTTTTTGAAATCTTTTACTTCAAAGCCTGGCACAGTATATTGTTGTAAAGTCATGGAACAGTGGTTGATACAGTTGATAGATAATGATTTGACATAATGTGTTGATTTTTTATTTTTGTGCTAAAGTATGATTTTTTTTTTGCTTTTATTGAATTAATGTTTGTGTGACTGATAAATCTTAGCGGAACATTGTCTGTATTCTTTTCAGTACCAAAGCGCAAAGATGTCTACGTTGTACTGACTGGCGCGGTGTGGTTTGTTTTTCTTTATTTCTTCTGGAAGATTGGTGATCCATTTCCAATCCTCAGTCCAAAACATGGTCAGTTTGATTTGCTTAGTAGACTTGAGTGAGTGACTACAGTCTAACAGTTAGCCTTATAGAGCTGGCTTTTTAAAGTAAGTTAATACTGGTGCACAATGTCGACAAGAGGCACATCGATGTTGAGTCATATTTTCTGTTAATCGTGCAACATAGTTATAAACAAAGTGTCTCACATAAAATGCGTGCCCTTTGTGTGAAATTAAAAGTTAGTACTGCATATTTGTCACAGTTAGGTGCAGTTTTGACAATACTTCACTAACAGTTTTGACAGTTTAGTGCAGTTTAAAATTGTTCATTTGTGTAAACTGTTTGAAAGTATTAGGACTCTAGGTAGTAAAATACTTTGCTGAGTCTAAGCTTGGATTAACTGATGTGTGTTCAGGCATCCTGTCAATAGAGCAGTGTATTGGTCGAATTGGAGTTCTTGGGGTTACAATAATGGCTGTACTGTCTGGATTTGGTGCCGTTAATTATCCATACACATGCATGTCATACTTTGTCAGGTAGTACACTATTTGTATATTAGGTTTAAATAGGTAGTTAATTGGCGGTAGTCTTCTGCAGTAATAATAATAATAACATAGTTGCAAGAATGTTTATTTGATAAAGTGCAGCTTAACACCAGTTGGCCACCGATTTTTGGATTAAGTGTGATTAAAATCATAGTCGTCATAGTATACAGTACATATGGTGCATTAAAGGTTTATTTTAGCGCGTTGTTCGCTGTATAACTTTACATTTTATTCACTTAGATATCTTAGCTGTGTATTGGCAGGGTCATCCATAATGTAAAATGTTACACTATATGTATTTTTCTTTCCGCTAGAGCTGCTAGTGCTCTAAGCACATTTAAATCCTGGCTTAAAACTGAGTTGTTTACTTCAGGTTACTGTCACCTAAGACAATTTGGCGTCATCGCTGCACTTCCGATGCCTACTGACAGTGCGACCATTGCTGGTGCTATACCAAGCTGTTTTTCATTAGATTTGATTAGAAAATAACAGGTTTGCAGCTGTGTCACTTATTGCCAGATTACTTTGGGCGTCATGAGAGTTGTGATACAGGTGACTTTAAAAGTTTACCTGGCTGAGTAAATGGTTATGTACACAGCTGTTCTAGTACCAGGACCCTCGACTGATAATTGTTCTCGGTATTGTGCCACTGCCACGCATAGTTTGTCTGTTCAGGCCTGTGAGTGATGCAGACATTCAGAATCTTGACAAGCGTCTAATGCAAACAATGGATATGATCATTATGAAGAAGAAACGGTCAGTTTTCTCCATTAGCATGTGATATGTATCTAGTTTTGTGATTTTTGTTGTGTTCTGCATTTAAAAGGTTTAAAGTTCTTCTTAGCTGTTAATTAGAGCTGTCAAGGCGTTAATTTTTTTAATGCATATTAACGCGTAAATTAACGCACCCAGTCCCGTCGAGAGGGAGAGTAGGGGGATAAGTTATCACAGGCCTCGCGACGTTTAAGGGGCCCTGCCTGTCTAATGTAGAAAGTTAGAAACACATTTTTAAATGTATAATCAACAATAACTGACGTCATAGGTAGCATAGAAATCTATTAGCATGTCGTAGAAAATCAAAATAATTATTTATTTACAGTAGTGATGGAATGAAAAACTACAGTTTAGTTACTCGAATTCATTCGATTGTCAAATGACCGCAGTTTAACGGAATATTTCAACTTTTGCTTCACAAAATTTAGTAAATTAACATAAATTTACGTATGTGCGTTAATTTTTTTAATGCGCGTTAATTTTTTTAACGCGCGTTAATTATTAATGCATTAATGCGTTAATTAACGCGTCAGTTGTGACAGCTCTACTGTTAATGGTAACCCATCTCAGAGCTATGGAGTGCCACCTGCCATATTGAGGAGCATTAAAGTTAAAAGTTAAAGTTTGTCCTTTGACTCACAACCGCGAGTACACCCGCGGTTCTGTTTTCATTTGTGTCACAAGCGTGGTTCAACCCGCCATGTGTTATATCTCGGTGCCTTTATACTTGTTACTTATTTACTGACATCCATTAGTCAAAATTACGTCAGCAACCGGATGTTGTTATGAGAAACAGATGTAAACAAGAGGGGCGTGGCATGTGCTGTTTCAATGATAGTTGTTTGTTACTTGTCAGTGGTTTGTCAGTTGATAGTCTGTTTAC